>TARA_R110002153_G_scaffold64296_6_pt1 | contig 16663 bp, 21 predicted proteins | sample TARA_R110002153 | Tara Oceans TARA_R110002153 (sample SAMEA4398193) | marine metagenome | biome: Polar Biome; feature: [SRF] surface water layer (ENVO:00010504); material: water (ENVO:00002006), including particulate matter (ENVO:01000060) such as... | depth 5 m
TGGGATCAGCACCTATTTTTAACGCTGTTGAAAGGGTCGTTTTTAATAAATTGGATTTGTGCCTATATGATTCATCCATTTGAGATTACTTCGAAGCACTGGAAGCCATATTTGCCGACGTAGGCGCAGCGTTGCTGGCAATACTCAATGCTGTTAGGTTGCAAAGTATGAAGTGGGGCTAGCCAAGAATTCAGCTTTCGGTTTTACACGGTTTGAGCCGTGTAGTATTTTTTCCGCAACCAAAAGAAAACCCGAACCAATAGCATTAACGCTGGAACTTCAACCAAAGGACCAATTACCCCTTCAAATGCTTGTCCTGAATTCAGTCCAAAAACTGCAATGGCAACTGCAATCGCCAATTCAAAATTATTACCCGCTGCTGTAAAAGCTACTGAGGCTGTTTTGTCATATTCTGCTCCCATTGCTTTGGTAAAGAAAAAGCCAATAATGAACATTAGGGTAAAATATACCAAGAGCGGAATGGCAATAATCAGAACGTCCATAGGAATTTCTACAATTAATACCCCTTTCAATGAGAACATAACTACAATGTTAAATAGTAATGCAATCAAGGTCATAGGTGAAATGGTAGGAATAAATTTATTTGTATAACAATCTTCGCCTTTTAGTTTCACTAAAATTAGTCTGCTTAAAATTCCCATAACAAACGAAATACCTAAATAGATGGCTACGCTTTCTGCAATCGTACCGATTGATATATACACAATAGCACCTTCAAACGCTGGGCTAGTGTATGGCTTTTAGCGTTGGCTTTTCATTAACCTACTTTTATTTAATTCTTATTCTCCTACAACTTTTACTTTTCTTATCTTCAATAATATTTGCGATACCAATGTTAAAATTGGCAGCTCAATTAATGGGCCAATTACTAAAGCCAAAGCTACAAGGGGTTCATTAGGAAATGCTGTTATAGCAATTGCCAATGATATGGGAGAATTTCTCGCCAAGGTTGTTAAATTCAAGCTTGCTGAATCTTCATAATTAAATTTCAGCAAGGAACTCACTAAACGACCGATAAAGAAATTCACGACAAAAAAAAGAAACAAAGGAATCAGTAAAATTACAACGATTTCGAGATTATTAATTAAAGAATCTCCTTGGGATGCAAACATTGCCATAAGTGCCAATCCCAAAAAAATCACTTGACTCTTGTCAAAAAATGGCGAAATTCTCTCTATGAGGTTGACTTTTGATGATTGTTTCGAAACATATCTTGTTGTCTGAGCCAAAACAAAAGGAACAAGTAAAACCAGAATTATGCTTTCAAATAAAATACTTGAATCAACTGTTCCTGTCCTGCCGAAAAACAAAAGCAAATAAACCGGCAATAGAATCACCTGTAAAATTAAGTTTAGTGGAAGCACAGAAGCACTTAAAGGAGTATTTCCTTTTGCCGTTCCCGTGAAAATCAAATACCAATCCGTGCAAGGCGTTACCATCAACATTACAAACCCAATCCATATACTGAGTTCGTTTCGGAGAAGTAAGTATCCCAAACCATAGGCAAATACTGGCGTCCAAATGAAGTTGATTCCGATATTAGCCGAGAAAAATTTTAGATTAGAAAAACTTTTAAGCAAATTCTTAATCGGTATATTAAGAAAAAGTCCGAAAAGCATAATCATCAGAAAAGGGACAATAAAATATTCAGCATAGTTTCTTGCTTCACTCATTTGTCCGATAAGTAAACCCAAAATGACTGCTAATCCAATTATTAATGTTTGATATTTGTTTACAATATTCATTCAATCTTTTTTAAATCGGGTTAGCAACAACTTTTATTTTCTTGAATTGGTGGACAAGGCACAGTTCCGTATGAACAATAAAAATAACAATCTCCTTCATTTGGTATTAAAACCGTCAATCATCACATTCATAGAAGAATTGACAGGATTCCGTGGGCATTTCTTCTACTTTTTTGTGTCCGCATTTTGGACAAGTGATTTCAGATGTTAATATAACTTCCATTATTTTTCTTTTTTGTCGGTCACTTTATAACCTTCAGGATTAATAGCTTTTTCAATTTACATTTCCTTGGTTTTGTCAAATTCAATGATTGCATTTCCATTTTCGTAGGACGCTTTTGAGTTTACGATTCCGCTAAGTTTGTTCACTTCGTGATTTACGTGTTCTTGGCAACTCGTACAAGTCATTCCGCTGATTTTACATTCTGTATATGAAATTAGCAATCCAAATTGAGTTTAATCTGGATAAAAAATAAATGATATATATTTAAGTATATGCTTAAATAATATAATAATAATATATTTGTTGACACTTTAAATCAAAAAAGATGAGCCTGGAAATAACTTGTACCCGGAACGAAGCGGACAAGAAGCAAATATCGAGATGCAAGGAAACCATAGGGAATTCTTTGGACAGCTTGAAGGCAATAAGCAAAATTCTATCTCTTGCGGGAAGCGAGGTGCGCCTGAAAATCCTATTCCTATTGAACATAGAGTATGAATTATGTCCTTGTGATATTGCGGATGTGCTTGAAATGAGTGTTCCAGCCATATCCCAACATATCCGCAAAATGAAGGATGTTGACCTACTTACTTCCAGACGCGAAGGACAGACCCTCTATTATTCCATAACACCGCAGCGAAGCGCAATGTTGCTGAATATCCTGGACAACATCCAACCCGATAGAATAGCGGTATGATAAGAATTCTGCAAATACTGATTACCTCTTTGATATTCTTGGGATGTAAGGACAGTCCTAAACGAACCATTACCTCAGAAAAAGAAACGGATACAATTACCGATTCGAATGACATAGCTGTAGGGAAAGGTCCTGATGCTCTTTTCCTGACACCGAATAACGATTACGTTTATGTCGCCAATGTAGAGGATACCTTGGTCAGCGTGGTCGATGTAAATTCCGATTCGGTAATTACGACCATTAAAAACCTAAAATATCCTTGGGGATTTACACGGCTTCTTGAAAGTAATAATGTAGCCGTCAGCAATTATGGTGGAACCATAGCCATTATTGATTATAGGACCCACAGTATTGTACGCTCAAAAGATTACAAAACGCCCCTTGGCGGAATTTCATCCACAAATGATGGAAAGAGCATTTTCGTGGTAGCCATTGACAAGGATGAAGTTTATGAAATTGATGCGGAAAGTTTAAAGATTTCAAGAAGGTACAATACAGGAAAGGGACCCGATGGAATAGGCGTTTCAAAGGATAATTCAAAAATTTATGTAACCAATACAGCCGACGGAACCATTTCAATTATCGATAGGAAGTCCGGTAAAGACAGAACCATCAAAAAGGGTGGAAAACCGGAACTGATTCATAAAGGAAAAAATGGTAAAACGCTCTTGATCAGCAATTTTAAAAAGGATGAAGCCTACATCCTCAATACCACAAACGACAGTATCACGCACACCTTTAAAAATCTTAAAGGTCCCGAGGAAGTGGTTCAAAGCCTTGATGGCAAAACCTATTATATCGTAAACTTCAAAAACTCAAAAGTGTATGCCTTTGATGCGGAAAGCCATCAAAAGTTACAGAAAGAATATAAGGTTGGCAAATCCCCAATTGGCTTTATTCAAATTGATAAGAATAAGGCCTATGTATCAAATTACGCGGATAATAACCTCACAGTACTTAATCTAAAATAAAAAAAACAAAAATGAAAACACATTCTAAATCAGCAAAAAAAAATAAAACTGGCGGACTTTTAGGAGCTGGATTGCTTACAGCGGCGGCGGCCTCACTTTGCTGTATCACACCGATATTGGCCTTGATTTCAGGCAGCGCCGGCATCGCCTCCTCTTTTTCCTGGATGGAACCCTTCAGGCCATATCTTATTGGTATTACCATCTTAGTACTGGCTTTTGCCTGGTATCAAAAATTAAAACCAAAAACCCAGGAGGAGATAGACTGTGCCTGTGATGAAGACGAAAAGCCTTCTTTCTTTAAATCCAAAGCTTTTCTGGGTATAGTTACTATTTTCTCCGTGTTAATGTTGGCTTTTCCTTACTATTCTGAAATCTTTTATCCTGATAATAAAAAAGATATTGTAGTGGTGAGCCAGTCAGATATTCAAACTATAAAGTTTGATGTTGAGGGAATGACTTGTGCTGGTTGTGAAGAAAGCGTAAAACACGCAGTAAATCAATTGGATGGGATTTTAGATGTAATCCCTTCTTATGAAAATAAAAACACCGAGGTTAAATTTGATAATACAAAAACTTCTAAAGAAGATATTGAAAAAGCGATTAATTCTACCGGATATAAAGTGGTACATAAGTAAATTCAAACAAAATATTATGAAAAATCTATTAGTAATAACAGTTCTAGTTTTATCATTAACCTCATTCCAGGTTAAAGCGCAACAATGTTGCCCTACATCAAAAAGCCAAACAATAATGGAAGCAAGTATCAACCAGCAAACAACAAACACAGTTAAGTTTAAAATTGACGGAATTACCTGCGCGGGTTGTTCTAATGCTATTTACAATGCGCTTAAAGAAGTAGAAGGTGTTGTGGAACATTCGGTTGAATATCCCGGGGATATTGCCATTATTAAATTCGAAAACTCTAAAACAAATATCGAGACCTTAAAAAAGATTATAGAAAAGAAAGGCTATAAAGTTGAAAAGGTAATAGAGACTACCCAAAACGAGTCATAATTTTTTATTTACTCATATACTTAAGAAGTTACTTATATAATTAAGGAACAATTTACCTTTTTTAGATATTCAAAAAAATCAAAATTAAAATGGGGTGGTGAATCGTTATTTTTTGCCATCTACCCTTCTTAACAATTATAAAGGAACAACTGAGGTGGCCAAGGAGCTGGATGGTTTGGTTGAGAACATTATTATAAGAGAAACCGTAAAATAATTAGATATGTTAAGCAAAAAAACCTTTTTATCCTTACTAGCCTTATTTACAGGTGGATTTGTGCCTATAAACTTAATTGTGCTTTCTTTTGGCTATGCCCAATATTTCAAGAAAATCACAATGGGACCGAAAATCATTAAAACAGCCCATGAATTTGGTGAGCCATATATGCTGTTTGTTTATATCCCTTCTATGCTCATCTTAACATGGATTATTTTTTACAGCAAGAAAAATTTCCCTGATCTATATAAACGAATTGTCGTGGGCCTCTTAGCAGGGGCAATAGCCACTATAGGTCTGGACTGGCTTCGTCAGATGGGGGTGATAGCCAGCTGGTTACCGGGGGATACTCCGGAAATGTTCGGGAAGATGGTAACGGGTAGTTCCGACTTTAATTCGTATTACTGGATAGGTCAATTGATCCATTTTGTGAACGGTGCAAGTTTTGGATTGATATTTACCCTGGTATTTGGAAATTTTATCTCCTATACTAAAACCGTTTTATGGGCCATATCATTGCTACTGCTCATGGAGTTAGGTATGATGACCGGCCCTCCTATGGGACCGATGGTTGGGCTTTTTGGCATCAAATATATGTGGCCTCAATTATTTTTGATCACCCTTGCGGCCCATATTGTCCACGGTACCATTTTAGGATTGTTGGTACACCACTGGCTGGGGATTAACCATACCAAATGGCTAATTCCATTTTTAAAAGATAAATCATAATCAAAAATAAATTGGGTAGTAATTACCCTCAATATAAAAATAAAACTAAATATGCAGAAAGAGATCACTTTGCCCATTCAGGGTATGACCTGTACCGGTTGTGCTACAGGCATTGAAAAAAAAGTAAAGCAATTAGAAGGAGTTGTAGCATTAGATGTATCTTATCCTAAAGGCGAAGGAAAATTCGTCTTTAATTCCAGCACCACATCTCAGCAAGATATTATTGATAAGATAGAAATGTCTGGCCATTATAAGGTTAGTAACGGCCAACAGGCTTCAGATAAAAATAATTTTGACCTTATCATTGTTGGAGGAGGGTCAGCTGCATTTTCAGCAGCTATAAAAGCTGAAAGTTTAGGACTTAAAACCCTTATGGTAAACGCGGGCCTGAATTTTGGCGGCACTTGTGTTAATGTAGGCTGTGTTCCTTCAAAAAATTTAATAAGAGCTGCCGAAACGGCATATCACGCAACCCATTCTAATTTTCAAGGGATTAAGCCTAAAGGTGTAGATATAGATTTTAGCCGGGTTATTAAAGATAAAAAAGACCTGGTCGCGGCCCTGCAGCAACAGAAATATATGGATGTGGTAAAGGATTTTAAGAACCTGACCATGTTAAAAGGATGGGCTGAGTTTGTGGATAAAGGTAGCATTATTGTTGATGGGAAAGATACTTACACAGCCACAAACATTCTTATTGCTACCGGAGCTACCACCTACATCCCTAATATTGAAGGATTAAATGAGGTTGGCTATCTAACCAATGTATCCTTATTTGATTTAGAAGAAAAACCGAAAAGCCTGACCATTATGGGTGCGGGCTATATCGGGTTAGAAATTGCCATGGCATACAATAGATTGGGCGTAAAAGTGCGTATCATAGAATTTACCGACAGGCCTTTAAGAAGCCAGACCAAGGACATAACAGATGTGCTCGAGGCACAAATGAAGAAGGAAGGAATAGAAATCCTGCCTAATTTTCGAGCGTTTAAATTTGAAAAACAGGGAGCGGACACCATTATTCATTGCAACTGTCCCGATGGTACTACCACGCAAATTATTGAAAAAGGCAAAATAGTGGTTGCCACAGGAACAAAACCTAATACTTCTAAACTAGGACTGGATAAGATCAAAATGAACCTTTCAGCGGTGGGACATGTTCTGGTGAACGAAAAGATGGAAACCAATATACCCAATATTTTTGCTGCCGGGGATGTTACCCAGACCCCTCCTTTTGTTTATACTGCAGCCACTGAAGGAAACACCGCTGTAAGCAATGCGTTCTCACTCTCAAAAACAAGTATCGATTATTCTTCATTGCCTTGGGTAGTATTTACGGACCCTCAAGTTGCTGGGGCAGGTATGGACGAAATAGTGGCCGAAGAAGCGGGCCTTCCTTTCGAAGTGTCTAAATTAGACCTTAGCCATGTTCCAAGGGCCTTGGCCGCACAGGATACCAGAGGGTTTATTAAACTCATACGTAATACTGAAACCGATAAATTAATAGGCGCAAGGGTAATCGCACCCGAAGGAGGTGAATTGATACAACAATTAAGTATGGCCATTAAGTTTGGTATAACCGTAAAAGATTTGGCAGAAAGCTTTTATCCTTATTTAACCTTGGGAGAAGGAATCAAATTAGCAGCGATTACTTTTGGCAAAGACGTTTCTAAATTGAGTTGCTGTGCAAGCTAGTTTAGCTAAACAAGAAAATAATTTTTAGATGAAAAAATATGATGTTTTCATTATTGGTTCGGGTATGTCAGGTATGACAATCGCCAATAAATGCGCTTCAAAAGGTCTTTCGGTGGGCATTACTGATGAACTACCTTATGGTGGGACCTGCGCCCTGCGAGGCTGTGACCCAAAAAAAGTGATTATCGGTGCCACAGAAGTACGCGACTTCGCTAAAAGACTTAAAGGGAAAGGTATTGGTACCATTCCGAATATCAACTGGAAGGATATAATGGCGTTCAAACAGACCTTTGTCGATGAAATGCCGAAGAAAATAGAAAAGGGGTATGAGAAGAACGGCATCGATACCTTTCACAGTTCCGCTACGTTTATAAATGAAAATACCCTAAGTGTAGGTAACGAGACCATTCAAGCCAATAAAGTTGTAATTGCGTCAGGTTCAAAACCAAAAGTTTTAGACTTTGAAGGCGGACAGCTTGCCCAAACGAGTACGGATTTTCTAAACCTTAAGGAATTACCCCAATCCCTGCTCTTTATCGGTGGTGGATATATTGCCTTTGAATTCGCCCATATTGCCGCACGTTCTGGTGCCGAGGTAACAATAGTACATCGAGGCAAACGTCCGTTGGAAAACTTTGACAAGGATATTGTAAAACATTTGGTCGATGCCACACGTAATTTAGGTGTCAAGCTCGTTCTTGAAACTGAAGTTTCTAAAATTGAACGTAAAGATGGCAACTACATAACTACAGGAATTTCAAACGGAAAGGAAACTAACTTCAAATCGGCAGCAGTATTTAATTCCGCTGGTCGTCCCCCAGCCATTTTTGATTTAGAATTGGAAAAAGCAGGTATATCCTTCTCAAAAAAGGGGATAGAGGTCAACGAATACCTTCAGAGCACAACGAACGCGAACATATATGCAGCTGGCGATGCAGCGGACTCAAGAGGATTGCCCTTAACACCCGTAGCTGTTTTGGAAGGACACGTTGTAGCTTCAAATATCATTAAAGGAAATAAGAAAAAAGTCAGTTATCCCCCAATGCCTTCCGTAGTTTTCACGTTGCCCACTATGGCAACCGTTGGTCTATTGGAAGATGAGTCCAAAGAAAAGGGATATGATATCAATGTCAATTTTGAAAAAGTGGTTGATTGGTTCAATGCGAGACGGCTGAATGTGGATAAATATGCTTTTAAAACAATCATCGATAAAGATAACAATACCATTTTGGGCGCACATCTTATCGGGCCTCACTGTGAAGAAACCATCAATCTTTTCGCAATGGCGATAAAGACCAAGATGACCATAAGCGATTTGCGGACAATGATATTTTCATATCCTACAATGGCATCTGACCTAACCTATATGCTCTAACTATTATTTATGGAAACTACTATATTAAAATCTACGATTACCTGTCCGGAATGCGGCCACAAAAAGGCTGAAGAGATGCCAACCACGGCCTGTCAATTCTTTTATGAATGTGATAATTGCAAACAAATACTAAAACCAAAAGAAGGCGATTGCTGCGTATTCTGTTCTTACGGAACTGTGGCCTGTCCACCTATTCAGGAAGGTTCAAAATGTTGCTAATAAAATTGGAAAAATATTTGGAGACCACCCTACGAGCATACTTACATTGCAATAAAATTTTAACAAATGATACCACGGGATTTAAGTAAGGACATAAAAACAAGGTTACAAAGTATTAATGGGCAACTTAGCGGCCTCATTAAAATGCTGGACGAGGATACAGATCCTGAAAAGATATTGATACAGTTCAAAGCAGCACAAAAGGGTTTGGACAAGGCTCATTTCCTGTTACTGGACGAAACTTACAGAAAGGCCTTGGCAATCAAGATTTCAGAAACCGTGGAAGCTTGTCCTGGAGATTGTGGTAATGAAGACCGTATTGAATTTATACGGAAACAGTTCCCTGATTTGGAGCTGGACAGTCTTACCGACAAAATGAAAGAAATTGCCACGCTCAAATCCAAATTGGAAGACTCTAACGAGGAATAGAACTCGCAAAAAAACAACCCCCGTTGATGGCCCAAAGTTATGGGTCATTTTTTTTGAAATAATGTTTGGAGACCACCCCGGGCACCCACCTACCTTTGTACCGTGCTTAATTGATAAGCCATTATAAATGAAATACTAATAAAAAAAAGAGATTATGAAACGTCAAGTAGAAGTCTTTACAGCCAACTGCCCCGTTTGTGACCCAGTGGTCAAAATGATTGAGGAACTGGCCTGTGATGAATGTGAAGTAACAACATACGATTTGGTAAAACAATGCGATGATAAGACTTGTCTTACCAAGATGAACGAATATGGGGTACAAAAAATACCCGCAGTAGCCGTAAACGGAAAATTATTGGATTGCTGCAAGGATTCCGCCATTACCAAAGAAAAGTTGATGAAAGCGGGTATTGGACAAAATTAAAAAAAGATTTGGGTACGGCCATTTTCACCAATTATCCTGTTGCCGTACCAACAGGATATCATTTAAAATCCAAAAAATATGAAACCATTAAATTCTGAATTACAAAAATGTATTGATGATTGCAATGCCTGTATTACTGCGGCAAGAATCTGCCTTGACCAACATTTGGGCGAACCCGATATGAAAAAATGCCATCAGTTTTGTTTGGATTGCATTGCGCTATGTATCGCTTGTGTTCAATTACTCGCCAGCCAATCTGATTATTCGAAGCGCTTATGTGCCATTTGTGCGGACTTATGTAAAGCCTGCGCCGATGAATGTGCAAAATTCGATAGCGAGGTTTGCCAGCAATGTGCGGAAAAATGCTATGCCTGTGCCGAGAGTTGTAAAAAAATGGCAGCTTAACATTTAAAAACAAGTGATTTATGGCCATTTCTAATTTACATCTCAAAATCGTTCTAATCATTATACTCTGCTCATCGACAATATCCATTCTTAATGCGCAGGGACACGGGCCATTATATGGTTTACAGACCCCGACCCTCGCGAGGGGTGGCGTGGATCTAAATGTCGCAAGTATGAGTTTGAGCACCGAGAACGAAACTTCTTATATGCTGCGTTATTTGTTTTCCTATGGTATCACCGAAGATTTGCAGATTAACTTGACCACACCCACTATGATAGAGCGGCTTGACAATGCGCCGAGAACAAGGGGGAATAGCAATATGCCCGCAAATGGCGATATAGAAGCATCTCTTTGGTATCGATTTTTTTCCAATGCCTTTGGGGTGGGAAAACGTTTTGAGGGAACAGCTGTCCTCGGGGTTTCAGCACCTACCGATGATGTCCGCGCGCAAGTAAACGTGGGCAATTCCATTCACGGTGCAATTTCTACGGGATATGCTTCACGTACCTGGTATGCGTGGTTAGGTGGTGGCTATCAATATTACTTTGAAAAAGATAACGAACAACTCGGCGACCTGCCATACGCGAGTGCTGTGGTAGGGTATCGCCCCAATATCTTTATGGGCGATTATCCAAAACCCGATTGGAGGATTTTTTTGGAAACAATGGCAGAATTCCCCGGTGACAATAAATATAACGGACAACAAAATTTTAGTGATACAAGAAGTAAAAAAGTATTGATGGGACCTTCATTTTTAGGGTTGTACGGAGCGTGGGGGATTTCATTTGGAGCCTTGTTTCCGGTGGTGCAGGATTTGACGCCAAGTGCCGTAAAAGAAAATTATAGGGTATCCATTAATCTAAGTTATTGGTTATAATAGAATTAAAATTTAAAAATTAAGAAGATGAAAAAAATAGCATTGGTTATGATAATAGCATTACTCGGTACTTTGAGTTCCGAGGCACAAATTCAAAAAGTTGACCAAGAGGTCTATGGAATGGATTGTGCACCTTGTGCCTATGGTCTTGAACGCGGTCTAAACAAAATGGACGGACTTCAAAATGTAAGGGTAAGTCTTAACGACGGGAAAGCCTATTTGCAACTTTTGAAAAATAACGGTTTAAGCCTCAAAAATATCCAAGAGGAAGTAAAGAAGAATGGTTTTTCAGCAAAGAAAGCCCAAATCACCATTTCAGGAACCGTGAAGAAGGAAAACGGGCTGTGGGTAATTGAAACCGGCCAAGAGCTATTTGATATATCGCAGCATTCACCGACTGAACTAGTGCAAGCATTGACTCCTGGAATGGCAATTGTAAGTGGTACGGTAGAAGATGAGGAGGATGGAAACCTTTCGGGCCGATGGGCCATAATACTTACAAAAGTCAAATAAGTTTTTATGAAGTCTTTCGTCAAAATGTTATTGAGCTCCAGTTTGCTTGCTGCCGTTCTTCCCTTGATGTGTTGTTTCATTCCCGCATTGCTTTCGGTGGTGGCCGGATTGGGATTTATAAGTAGAGGTTTTCAATGGGTACACCCCGCCGAGATCTATCTGACTCTATTTTCGGTTGGCAGCCTTGGAGTCGCACACTATAAAAATTTTGAAGGTTCGAAGAGGCTTTGCCGGAGGAAATCGTGCCAAGATGGTAAAATCAATCGTGGTATCAACTCCTGGTCTCTATGGATAATTACATCTCTGGTTTTAATTTCTATGATAGTAAACTTTTGGTATGAATTTTAGAAAGGTGTACATCTTCCCCGTTGTTTTTTTGGTTCTTGTCATATCTAGTTGTAAAAAGGTTAAAAAACAATGGCATTTCGAAAGGAAAATTAAGCTACCCATAGAATCCCGCCCCTTGGCATTGGCCAAGGACGGGGAAACCATTTGGTTTTCGGATCCTGATCATTTTCGTTTATATAAAATTGCCCTGAATGGGCAGGTATTAGATTCAATCACCGGTATCCAAAGGCCAATGAACATACATTTTGACAAGGGAGCACTATATATCCCCGAATTTTTGACCGACACCATCTGGCAATATAAAATGGGAAACTCCCGCCCCTTGAAAATCAATAAACGACCACAGGCCCCGGCCGGTGTTTCGGTATATGGGGATAGTATTCTAATAGCGGATTTTTACAATCATCGGATTCTAGTACAGACATCGAATGAAAGTTTTACCATTGGCAAGCAGGGCCACAAGGAGGGCGAACTGTACTATCCAATAGATGTCAAGCTAAAAGAGGGGAAAGTATATGTAACGGATGCCTATAACCACAGGGTTCAGGTCTTTGGTTTTGGTGGAAAACACTTAAAGACGATTGGTCTAAATGACCAAATAAACGTGGCCTCTGGTATTGCTTTGAATAGTCAGGAAATAGCGGTAACAGATCAAGAGAACGATCGTGTTTTGCTTTATGGCTATGATGGGCAACTGTTTCAAGTTTTGGAAGAAGGGATAAATTATCCTACGGATGTTTTATTGGATATGGAATATTTATACATTACAAATTTTAAGGAGAATTCCATTTTGATCTATCAAAAGAGGTGACTTGTTTCTGTTGATTGGAGGTTTGACATGGAGTGATAAGAAAAAGATGGCTCCTATTTTAGCTATTCCTTTTAATTTAGTGACTCAACCGATGCAATTAATTTTATCTCACACGTTCATATTCAGTAAATTCATAGACGGTTCCGTCAAGTGCTTTCGTGCCTGATTCATTCCTAATAAGTAACTTCTGAGTTGTCAATATAATCACGATAAGCGATTTGCTAACATCAGAATAGGAATGGGTCAGTTTCCCCGATTCCTCGATGTTCCAAGTACCAATCTCAAAGAATGAGTTGGCTATCTGGCTATGGCATGCAATTTCCCCTATTCCCCAGAAATAGATGTTTTCTTGGGGAGTCGTGCCCTGTTCATATCGGAGAATATCGTCTTTACGACAACTTTCGAACTTGGCAAACAAATCTTCCGTTGATTCCAATATTCCCAGCGAATCATTGGGTTGCCCCCTAAATTCAGCTATCCTTTTCCAATCTCCTATTAGATTATCTTCGGTAAACAATAGGTTAACCTGTTGTGAACCTTGGTCGTCGTTATTACATGCCAATAAAATCAACAAAATTAAGGGTAATAAAAGATTTGCCCGTTTTAACATAGCTATAGTAGTATAAAGTTACTTTCTATCATAACGTTCAATGTATCTATTCTTGGCATTTCATCATTTTTTAAAATTGCCCTATAGCTTTAGCCCATTATTGATAGTATCTTTAGGTTTCCCTGCGTTTTCCCATAATTTCCAGTATTTTGATACGGTAAACAATTGGAATACCCCTAGAGTATAATTTGCTTGAAAATTCGTTGATGAACTCGACCTCTTTGTGTTCTTTTCGTTTTATTGTATTTTTTATGCCTTCGGTAAATACGTGTAACTTTTGCTTTGCAACGCTGCCTTCAAGTTCTTCGAATGTGCCGTGTGCCATGGCCGATTCCCAATTAAACATGGATTGTATTTCTTCAACCTGTACGGAGACCGAATTGTTTTTGCGCATCGCATCGATTTTATGGCCTTCCGAGGTATAGCTAATGATTGTATTGTCAGTAGGATCAAAATAATAGGTAATGGGAATTACATAGGGTTTGCCCTGCCATAGATAGGCCAGGTGGCCAAGGTAGTTGTTTCTGAAGACACGCGTACTTGCGCTTGTTGTTAAATCTGTCATCGTTTTTTTTTTAAAATTACAAATCGTTTAGAGACTGTTTTGGAACAGGTCGATTAATTATAATGACCATGCTTTACCTCCAGTAAGTTTTTGTGTAGCCTCACATGAAATATATTCTGCCGGAATAGGGAGATAGGCCAGTACTTCCTCACCCATATATTCAGAGATTTTATAGCCCCAGATAGTCAGCCCACGAAGATTGTTCGCAAAGCCAAATCGGGCAACAATGTCATCCAGATTAGCAATGTTACCATGGGCAACCGATTCTTGATACGAGTTTATCGTTTCAAAATTTTTGGCCTCCTGTTCTTTGGATACCTTTAATGACGAGGCCAAGACCGGCTTTAAATCCTCGGGAGTGAGGTCAAATGCCCTATCCTTGCCAGAATCCTTTAAAGCTTTGTCCATAAAACGGCCCATTGACATTTTAACGAAATCCTGCTGATTCTTCTCCATGGCCTCATCGAAAAATTTGTCGATAAATAGGTGTGTTTTTACCTCAGAGGCCGACGGTGTATCGGTCTTTGGAAGAATAATGTCCACCAAGTGAGTAATAACCGTACCTTCTTCCTTTGTAAAAAATTTCGGTGTCCATGTAGTTGCACTTTCATTTTTACAGCTTTGGGCAATGCCCATCAATGTCGGGGTTGCCACAATATAACCAAGAGACAGCCCCATGTTCTTCAATGCTTTTCTTCTTTCCATTAGATATTTCCTTTTTTAAGTTCTTGCGCTGCATGATCGGCAGCTCTCGCCGTAAAGGCCATGTAGGTCAATGATGGGTTTACACAACTGGCAGAGGTCATAAAAGCCCCGTCGGTTACGTATACATTGGGAACGTCATGAATTTGATTGTTTCCATTAAGGACAGAAGTCCTAGGGTCCCTGCCCATCCGGGCCGTACCCATTTCATGAATGCCAAGACCCAGTGCCCCGGGGGTGTCATAAGGTTCTACGTTGCGAAAACCTGCCTTCTGGAGCATTTCAACGGCGGATTCTTTCATGTCTTTGCGCATGGCCCATTCATTCGCCTTGAATTCGGCATCGAAGGTTACCGTGGGCAGCCCCCAGCCGTCCAATTTATCATAGTCCAAGGTCATTCTGTTGTCTTCATATGGGAGCACTTCACCGAAGCCCCCAAGGCCCATGGACCAACCTCCCGGTTTTAGAACGGCCTCCTTGAGTTCCTTGCCAAAAGATAGTTCCGCGATCAAGTCTTCCCAGTTGCCCCTTCCGCCACCGCCCTGGTAGCCAAAGCCCCTTTTGTAATCGTTTCTGTTGGTATTGTCGCCCAGATTTCTAAAACGCGGAATATAGATGCCATTAGGTTTTCTTCCTTTATAGTATCTATCCTCGAAGTCGTCGAACTTTCCTTGTGCCCCGACACCGAGATGGTGATCCATGATATTTCTTCCCAATTGATTTGAGTCGTTGCCCATCCCGTTTGGGAAGCGATCGGATCTCGATTGCATTAATATAGAGGTTGAGGCAATGGCCGAGGCGCATAAGAAAATTACCTTGGCCTTGAATTCGTAGGCTTCCTTGGAGACCCTATCGATGACCTTAACTCCGGTTGCCCGTTTCGTATCCGGACCGTATATTATCTGATGTACGATGGAATCTGGTCTCAATGTCATATTTCCGGTGCGTTCGGCAGCGGGCAAAGTAGATGAATTGCTGCTAAAATACGCCCCGAATGGGCAACCCCTAATACAGCGATTTCTGAACATGCAATGCTGCCGTCCCTCGAATTTCTTGGTTCCCGTGATATTGGCGACCCTTCCTGCCGTGACCACACGGCCATCGAAATTCTCGCTTACCTTTTCCCGAAAACGTTGTTCGACACAATTTAGTTCCATCATCGGTAAAAACTGGCCATCGGGTAATTGTTTCAACCAAAGATTTTCCCCCGACACGCCGATATAGGTCTCTACTTTATCGTACCAAGGGGCAATATCTTTATATCTAACAGGCCAATCCACTGCGATTCCCTCTCGCTGGTTGGCGGTAAAATCGATATCGCTCCAGCGGTAACTATGTCGCCCCCACATGATAGAACGCCCACCCACATGGTAGCCACGCATCCAGTCAAAACGTTTGATTTCGTTGTAGGGGTGTTCCAAATCGTTCACGAACCACAGGGCACTGGCCGCATTGGTCGTGTACCCGGTCCTATTTTGCTTTGGTTGTTTTTTTAAATCTTCCTGGGTTGGTTTCCCTCCGTTCGGTAAGTCCCATGGATCTTTATAGGCAGTCGGATAGTCCTCGATATGGCGTACCATCCTTCCACGCTCAAGAACCAAGGTCTTAAGGCCGTTCTCACAAAGTTCTTTGGCGGCCCAGCCACCGCTGATGCCGGTTCCCACAACAATCGCATCATAGGATTGCTGTTCTTCGTTGTAATAGAATTTTTTCATTGTCAAATCTTTTAAAAAGCCATTCATTCTTTCGCTATCTTAAAATGTATAAATGACTTTGTGTTCACATTTTTATCATCTTTTAGCATTTAGTTTTCTAATCGGGCACCATAGTTCTTATAACCATTTATCAATATTCTATAACCTGTAGTCTTTCAAAAACCTTAAATGGGGAAGAAAGGTGAGTAAAAGCATCGCCGTACGAACCATTTGATAGGAAACCCAATTTGCCAACCTGTTGAATATACCTGCTCTTTGTTTGAGACTCTCCTTTGTAATTTCGCTACACTCGCTGATAACCTTTTCAAAGTCAGCGCGAAGGTTTTCGGCAAATTCTACGGAGTGAATTTCCACGTTCAT
>TARA_R110002153_G_scaffold272889_1_pt1 | contig 16588 bp, 18 predicted proteins | sample TARA_R110002153 | Tara Oceans TARA_R110002153 (sample SAMEA4398193) | marine metagenome | biome: Polar Biome; feature: [SRF] surface water layer (ENVO:00010504); material: water (ENVO:00002006), including particulate matter (ENVO:01000060) such as... | depth 5 m
CATCAACCGTTTTTGTAAAATGTATACGCTTTCGTGGTATGATAATTTGGATTTTATTCGCCCATTCTCTAAAATATGAAGTGTTTATTTTACTGCTTGGTAAAATTAATATGAATGGTTTATCTAAGACGAGTAATCGTTTCATTATTTCTTTTACTTTTGAAAACGGAGGATTGCTTACAATAATTTCTCCTAAATCATTTTCAAAGAAATCAACTGGTTCGTGTATTGTTTCATATCCAAGTTCTTTTAAAAATGTACCACTATTTCCATCACCATAAAACGCTTCCCATATAATTTTATCTTTTGGAATATAATCTTTTATATCTTCCCAAGCGTGTTTAGGTGTCATATAATCATCGTGTTTCAAAAATGTTTTAGTCTGAAATCCCGCCATATTAAATATCTATCTATATAATACGAATATTATAATCCAATAAATTTAGATCAATTTTTTACAAAACACATAATCCATATACTCGTTCAATTAGTTCACTTGGAATAACGCTTCGTTCTTTTGCGTTCTTTCCCCAATATTGTTTATAATTTCGTCTATTAGAATTACTAAATTTATGAAAAACAATATCGTATGTGCTTTCGTCCATTTCAGGTTTAGTTTCATCACCCCATAATTCGATATTAGACCAGAAATGAGTTGGTTTAACCATAGCATAAAATTCTCCATTATTTTTATAATTTCCATAATAGACTAATGTTTTTTTAAGATCTAACATAGGTGTAAAATATTGTAATAATCCACGAGGGTTTTCTATGAACCAAATACGAGGTTTAAAGTAATTTATTATTTCTAATGTTTTATATATTAATCTTTCGCCTAAAACCGCTTTTTCGGTTATAGGTGACATATTTACTTTTAATCTATGTTTTCCACCTGAGGCAATAGACCAAGTTGTACAATCAGGTGACGCCCATATAACATCAAAGTCGCCTTCTTTATAATCTTTTTTATAATCCCATTCGAGTATATCACAACAAATAGTAGGATTAAATTGTTTCTGAAAATCTAATGATATAACTTCATGACCATTCTTTTCAAATACTTTACCTATGCTTTTAGTTCCACAAAATAATTCCAATATCTTCATATATATTTACCAGAGAATTTTATCTGAATAGAAACCAGCAGAACCTTTTTTATGTCTATCTTTCTCATGTCTTTCTTTGTATAATTTTCTTCTTCCCTTAGCATATTGTAATCCCTTTTCTTTTGTGTAAGTCGGAAAATCTTTATAGCCTTTTGCACCTATAGATGCTACTTTTTTATTATTTTCAAATACATCTAATTTCTTACCTTTACGAGTAGATGGTTTTATTTCAACCCCTAATTTTTTTGCTTGTAGTTTACTATATTCGGTTATTTCATACATTATATATAAAACATATATAATTTATTTTAAACTAAATCTCTATCTCATCACTACCATAGAATTAGCAATAGGATCATATTTCAAAATACAATCGTGATGGAAAATTTGAAGACAGGTTGCAGTAGTAGTAGTAGCAGCTCCAATATCAACTCTTACCACGATGTTAGAGTTCTGAGATGAAATACCATTTAAGGCAGAATTTGAGGGAAGACGCTCCGAATTATATCCAAAATAAGCTTTTGGCAAATCCTTAAAACTATCATTACCAAAGGCATCGTTAAGTCCACGAAAGTTATTCACAGACATAGAAGTTTGAGCGGCGTCAGGGTGAGACATAATACCATGTATACTCTCCAAAAATTCCAAAGTAACAGCCGCATCTGCGGAAGAACTGAGGGGTGTCTGGGGGTAATTGCGACCACCAACTTGATAAGAAAATTGCGTAAAATTTGGGTTATAACTGGCTCCAGATCCTAGTTTAAATCTATCAGCACGACAGAACTGAGTTTGAAGTGATTTTATGCTGGTTAATGAATTTGCGAAAACGAGATTTTGAGACCCTGCACTTCCAGTTGGTAGGTTAGCAACCGAGGATTGGTAACTCTCAGACTTGAAATAAATTTGTCCGTCAGGTTGAACTTGGCTCTTAATCAACATATCAGTTTGAGCATCGAAGGTAACTGCCTTATAGTGAATTTGAAAATCGGATACGCTGAAAAGAGAAAGGGTAGAGGCAGTTCCATCGTTTTTACATGAGATATTTAGAATGTCTGCGATTGTTAAATAGATACGAGCTTCTGCACTATCTAAAGGCCATAGGGTAGATTGAAGGGAAAGTATATTGGCGAGGGGTACTGCAACAGAAAGAATGTTAGCACCAGAAGCAGCAACGATGGTTCTACTATCAACTTCGTTGGCGGCATTTTGGACAAACTCGTTTCCAAGACATTTAGAAAGACCCATCTTCTCGGACACACCAAGCTTACCATTATATAACATATTGACTATGGAATTATAATTATTTATCGTATCTACACTTGTACTATTCAAAAATACATCAGATCTCTCAATTACGGACACACCAGGAAGACCTAAGAGCACATTTGTATCAGCAGCATCAGCAGTAACATTAATGTTAAAGGTAGCATACATAGATGACGGAATTAAATAACAACCCCTATTTTGGATAAGGTTAACTTGAACTTGTTGACCGGTTGTAAAATTACCACCACCGTTGACAGCTCTGGAGACATAAGCGCTTGTACTCACTTCTGGAGGAAGGCTAGAAACTCGGTATTCAACTTCACGAGGTAAAGACATTATATAATATACATAGACATTTTTATTTCTGGGATAATAATTCTAATTCGTCATCTTTTTCTTCTTCTTCCTTATCTTCTTCCTTATCTTCTTCCTTAACTTTCTTTTCTTCCTTAATTTCTTCTTTTGGTATATTAATATTATCATGAGTAACTCTATATTTCCTAAATATTCTGATAACAAAACTCAAAGTAAACTCAATTCCATTCATTTCTATAAAGCGACCAAATTCGTCTAAAAGTTGTATATCTATATTACTCAAAAATCTACTTTTCATTCTTCCAAAATGGTTGGCTTTATCTAAATAAGTGATCTGGTGAAAACTCGGTACATCAATAGGTATAGATTGAATAACTTGATTACTCAATAATAGAGAACTACTAAATGAACTCAAAGTTGATAAATTACCAGAACATATATTAATCTTTTGTATTCCTAAAAGGTTCATAGGTAGTTGAGGAACAACTGCAACGCCAGATGTAGATTGAGTAAATCCTAAAATCTTCATCAAACCAGTATTATAAATAAACTCTACGGGACTAATAGCGTTGGCGAATTTGAACAATAATAAACCCGTCACTTGCGATAATGTAATGACAACCGTTAAACCATTATCGTCAAACTTATTCGTTAATTCAGTAATCATAGTAGATCCGTTGTAATTACCATTTGTTAAGGTAAGCGTGAATTGACTACTATTATAAATATATGTTAAAGTATTTGTTAAGTCATTTATTAAATACCAAGATACGGGAATTGTTGCACTATCTAATGAAACTTCTAAATGACTAATATCAGGATTTTCATCAACTATATTAGGTATATTAAAAAATAGATTACTATTATATTCACCATTTATTTTTTGAGCATCTTCAGAGTTTAATGTTATTAGTCGGGTTTCCATATATATAAGTAATCAAAATATTATTCTTCAACTTCTTCCACCTTATTTTGTTCAAACTTTTCCAAATTCTTTTTCCATGCATTAGCAAAATTAATACTTAACCGTTTAATCAATAGTTCTTCTTCTTCAATCTCTTTTTCCGTTAGATGTTCGATGTTAAACCTTAAATAAAGTTTATGATATGACACATCATCTAACATAGGGATCATAGCCTTAATATTTTCTAAAGTGTAAAATTCACCCCTAATAATTAAATTACCGCTATCTTCATTTTTTTCGGTTTTATCCATTATATATTATTACAAGATTTTATTTTGTATATATATACTATAAATGTCGCAAGAAGATTTAGAAGTTTTAACGGAGGAAGTTGTAGAGGACGAGCCAGTAAGCGAGGACGAGTGCATACAAATCAAAAAACCAGTTAAGAAAAAAGTTTACAAGAAGAAAGAACCAGTTGAAGGAGAAGAGCCTAAACCAAAGAAGGAAAGGACACCAGCTCAAATAGCAGCTTGGGAAAGATGTTTAGCCAATAGAACCAAAAACCGAGAAGATAGAAAGAAGATACAAGATGAAGATGAAAAACTTTTAGCAGAATATAAAAAACAATTATCCAAAAAAACAGAAACTAAAATAGTGAAGAAGGCAGTTGGAATAAAAAAGAAACAAATAATTCGTGAAGAGGAAATCGATGATATTTCAGAGGACGAAACACCAATAGAAGTAGTCAAAGAAATAATTAAAAAGAGAAGACAACCTGCAGTAAAGAAACAATTACCAGCTAAACCACAACCAGAACCAGAACCAGAACCATTAAAAAGGGTATTAACTTTTTTCTAAGTAGGGGACTATGTCCCCCTACGACCCCCTTTTGTTTACTACTTTTTCTAAAAGTAATATTTTCTAAAGGTATATAAATGGAGGAAAGTCAACAAGTCTTTTACATTACGATTGCTTCCATGGGAGTAGCGATGATATTAGCGTGTATGAAGTATGGTTATAAAAGTAAGTGTAGTGAAGTATCGTTAGGTTGTATTACCATTAAGAGAGATGTAGTTATTGAAAATAAATATGATGTCACACACCCAATAGAAGAAGACGAGGGAAAAGAAAATAATGTATAATTATATATGCGATTGTATAAAATTATATTGTTTAAGTATATAGTAGTATGCCGTTTAAAATACTGAAAAGAGGTAAAGAGTACATTTTGAAATCACCAACAAGAGAATATAAACACAAGAGTTTAGCGAAAGCAAGAGCACAAAAACGATTATTGGAAGATAAAGATGTGAAACAAAAACAAAAACAATCTCAAAAACAAGTAGTAACAGTTATAGTTAATGCACCAAGTAAAAGACGAGTAGGATCAACAAGAAGAACAGCAGCACCAAAACCACAAGTTCAAGAACAAGTAATTAGAATGATACCATCTATTACGCCTTTTGGAGTTCAGGAACAATTAGCACAAGCAAGACCATTACAAACAGGATTATTGGAGGACGATAGAATAGGTAGACTTGAGAAGAGTATTTTAGAATTGAGAGAACCATTTTTACAGAAGCAAGAAACACATTTAGATCGTGTTCCAGCAATTCCAAAATTAGATAGTGAATTGATACCATTAGATCCGAGAATATTTGAGCCACAAGTTCCAACAGGAGGCGGTAGAACAGGTATTACAAGACAACTAACACTTGAAAGTGAATTTAATGGAGTAACTATCGCGCAAATATTAGAAGGTTATTATGGAGAAACTACAAGAGGCGAAAGAAGAGAGCCAACCGCATATCAGAGAAGAGGACTTGAAAGATATAAAGCACAAAATCCATAATTAAAATGTTAAATATATGTATATGAAACAAATATTTAAGGTAGAACCTATATATGAATATTTAAAAGTTATATTAGATAAATTTTGCATAAAAGAAAATAATTATTATGTTATCGATTACATCACATTTAAAAAAATAGTGTTCCATAATTATCAATATGAATGGTTATCACAACTATTAGAACATTATTATAAAAGTAAACAATTTTACATCACCCGTAAGTTTAGTTTCCAATCGTTTATTACTATTATTAGACAACTATGTAAATTTTTTGATATTAAATATGATTACCTTTATGATAAAAATCAATCTTATCACTACTTAAAATATCGGTTATATATATAAATGAGCATCACTATAAAAAAGAACTCTAAACCAACTCTACCAATATGCGTGATGAGTTGCGATAAACCTTTACACGAGAAGTTAAATAAATATGAGATGACGAAAACTTGTATGAACCAGCATCATACAACAGCAATAATAGGAAAACCTCGTCAAGGGAAATCAAGCTTAATGTATTCATTTATGAAATCTAAAAATCTATTGAAGAAGTGTTTTAATAGCGTTTTTTATATTTGCCCTGCTAATTCTATGAATTCGATGGATGATAATATATTTAGCAAGTTACCAGACGATCAAGTTTTTCACGAACTTAATGGAGAAATTTTAGATGAGATTATTGAACGAGCAAAGGACAGAGAGGATGGAGATAAAATATGTTTAATTATAGACGATATGGCTTCACAACTTAAAAATGGAGATGTGCAAAAAGCGTTAAAACAAATTGCTATGAATAAAAGACATCTTGGTATATACAGCACTTTTATTATGTCCCAAACTTGGAAATCAGTACCATTTGAAGTAAGACGATTATATGATAATATTTTTTTATTTAAAGTATCACCTGACGAAATGGAAAGTATATTTACTGAAACACTACCACAATATAAATCGATAAGTTCTGATATACAGAAAATAGTTTATGATAAGCCTCACGAATATTTAGTAATAAATACAGGATCAGGAAGACTATTCAAGAAATTTGATGAACTTATTATTAATGATGAATAATATAATATGTAATTAATATATAATGAGTTTCTTCAAAAAGATCGGGCACTCTATCGCACATATCGGCAGAAAAACAGGTTCAGGAATTTCTCACACATTCAAGAAGGCCGGTTCAGGAATAGTTCGGGGTTTAGGTTCATTAGCCGGTGGTATGGGCGGCGCAGAAATCGGCGGAGCAGTAGCAGGCCTTTTAGGACCAGAAGCTATTCCCGTTGGTATGTTAATAGGTGGAATTGCAGGAAAAGAATTAGGTCGAGAAGGAGCAGGAGTAGCATATAAATCATTAGAAAAACAAAGACCACAAGGTAAACCAGCAGTTCATATCGCAGGATCATTCCAAGGACCAGGAGGAAAAACAGGTATGAGAGGACATATGTCTATTCCAGACAGCAAATATTTTAGAGGACCAGTACGAGTTGGAGAGAATGGAGGAGGACAAAGACAGACTAACCCTATTGAGAAATCCAGACCACCAGAGAAAAAAATGGATATGTTTATTTAGTATATATTATAATTTTTTATAGTTCTATAATATATAATGACTTGTAACCTTGTTTTAAAATCTGAAGATAGTATTTCGTACGCATCAGGAAAAGCAAAGTTTAAAATGAATTGGGCACAGTTCCTAGCAGACCAAGACGCAGAGTATAAAGTTACATTTTCTTTTATTTCCGCAACAGACAGCACCTTAGATCAAAGCGACCTCTATGTTTTAGCATTAGACAACATCGGAACTCTTAAAACAATTCAAGGAGGAGAATTTAACAGCAGTATCACAAAGCAAATAGGAATTATTTATCCAACTAAAGAACCAGTTGGAGCTGCACACGCAAGATTGAAAGCTGAACATTCCACTAATCCACCAGTTAATTTAGTAGGTAGACCTACACAGGATATTTTGGAAGTAGGATTTAGAGATTTAACCGGTGTATTGCTACAAAAGACACCTCAATTTGTTTTATTCTTGAGATTTGAGAAATGTTAAATATTCATTTTCTAATTGATATTGTATTCTTCTATTTTGTATTACTTCTAAACTTTTTTGTCTTTTGGTTAATTCTCTTACTTTTTTATTCATTTCTTTCTTTTCTTTTTTTAAATTTTCAATACGAGTACATACAGAACATAATGTATGTATTTCAACTTCCCAAATTTCAGGATCATCAGTATACATAAAACTTTTTCCAACAATCAATTCCTTTTCACATTTAATACAACAACGAGGCATTTTATTATATATATATACTATAGATAATAAATAATGAGTTCAAACCAAATGACAAGTGAAAGGAGTATGAATGGAATTATTAGTTTATATTCAGAGGATATAGCAGTTAATAAAATAGATGCGAATGAAATAATCGTAGACGATCTAACAATTAACAACAGTTTAGAAGTAAATAATATTACACTTAGTCCAGAAACAATTTCATTTTTAGATGGAGCAACGAGTAATATACAAACACAAATAGATACTATTTCTAATGTACAAGGCGACTATGTTACATTAGATACAACACAGCAAATTACAGGAGCAAAAGAGTTTTTAAATACTACTACATTAACAGGCGATTTAGATGTGAATAATGTTTCAATAACACCAACAGAATTATCATATTTAGATGGCGTAACATCAAATATTCAAGACCAAATTAATAATTCGGTTGTAGGTATGACTTTGAATACAGACCAGACAGCAACGGGTTTTAAAATTTTTGAAAATGGTATTAATACACCTTTTATTCAAAATTCAGACCAATCTGGGTTTATAAATGGTTTCTTAAAAAACTTAACTACAATCCTTTATTCATCTTTAGATGGAGTATATGCTATTGGTTCAATAGTTTCAGGAGGAAATGTAACAAATAAAGAATTGATATCGTTAAACCTGAATACATACGAGGCAACAATAGAAACGAATGATGAATTACAAGCAATTAAATTAACAACAAAAGGATATATTCCATCAACAGATAATTTTTTATTGAAAAATATAACAAATGTTCAAGTGCTTAATGGTATTGTTTTTAATACAACAGAGGATATTATTGATACATTGGTTAATAATCAAATAACACTACAATATAACACAGGATTTCAACCAACAATAACATCTATAGTCGGAACTATTATTCAAATAGCAACAAATTATTATTTAATTACAAATGATAGCATAAATGTATTTGATTTTATTGAGTGTTCAGATACATTTCCACTAACAGAAACCATTTTAAATCCAGCACCTAATCAATATTTATTATCATATCCATCATTACCACCAACAATAAATTCTCTTTATTTATCTACATCTGATATTACTACTTATTATCCAAATACTTTGGTTTTTGATATTGCATCGTCATTATTCGGTTCAAGAACACCACAAGTGAGCGATTTCATATATTTTGATTTATTTATTAATGGATTACATCAATTTTATTGGACTTCCATAACTAATGTCGTTTTAGATGTTATTTTAGGTGTTGATACTTATGTAATAACAACAAATACTCAATATAGTTCTGAAGAACCAACAACAGTAACAGTAAATTTTTATCCGCCACCAATACCAACAGAAAGCACAAATGTAACAATAAATAATTTCAATTATAATAATAAACTTTTTACTGATAGTATAGCAATAGATTATTCAGGTAAATATGCAGTAGATAATCTTAATATTCCATATGGTTCAAAATTAACATCATCAAGCGATAATTCAGTTTATACTTTTTCTATAAATCCATCAAACCAAATATCAATAGACGATGTATACGGGTTTTATGATGGAGGATTATATATTTTTGAAACAACGGATATAACTAATCCAAGCACACAATCATTATTGTTACAGAATACAGAAGATCATGGGTTTATATCCAGTATATCCGCAAATAACGAAATTGTATTAAGTTATGATAATTTCCAAACAACAACAAGCACTACAATTAAATCGTATGTTAAAGATGTAACAGGAAACCCTTTTATGATTATAGGAACAAATAAAACAGATAGTTATAGCAACAATTCATCAATATCATTAATAGGTTCAAATTTAGGGGGTTTTTCATATGGTATCACATCACCTAATACAATTGTAGCAGATACACCAACAACGATAAGTGTTAAATATTATTTACCTAATTCAACAACTATTCTTTTTCAATTTGCAACTTCTTTTGTTGTTGGAGATTTTTATGAAATAGGAGCTAATTATGGTTATCAAATAACAGGAATTACAGCAAATAATTTTATATATACAACAACAACAAATACTAATGTAAATACTTCAAGAACCATTACTGGAAGCGTAGTAGAAAATTTTGATAATATTGGTAATCCAGATGGGACATATAGCTTTTTATATGGTAATGGAACAACACCAATATTAAATTCACCAATCATTAATTCAGTTCAAGCACAACAGAATAATATATGTTATATTTCAGCCAATACAGAGAGTAACCAAATAAATAGTTTTGGTTTTGAACAAACACGAAATCCAGTTATTTTACAAACACCAATAGAGTTTAAAGCATATACTTATGTAGTAGATGGAGAAGGGTTATATGTTTTTAATTCAGATAATACAAGTTCAATTCAAATAAACGATATTGTCCATTATAAATCAGACGATAATAATACACGGACAGGAAGACACATAACTAGTATAAAACAAAATGGGAATATTAATAGCACAAATCTAAAACGGTATGGCGGGTTATATTCTGAAAGTGCATCAACCGCTTATAAATCATTTTCATCAAGTTCTACATATGACCTTAGATATGCAAAAAACACCTCAACAGGTTTATTATATTTTAGTATATCCAAATCCGCTTTTTCATCAGGAGCTAGAACACCTCAAGTCAACGATTTTATTTATTTTGATTTATTTGATATTCGAGAATATTCATGGACTTATATAACAGCAGTAACAGATGGAGCTTTTAATAATTATATTTTATCAGTTAATTTTCAATACGACCAATCACCTTACTTATGGAATAATATACCAGCATATTTTTATGAACCAAAACAATATTCATTCGGTTTATTTTCTTTGGATAAGAGATACAATATATATAGACCATTAACTTATGATGAATATACATTCAATACAACCATAGATAAATATGCACAAACAAATAAGTTTTACACATCACAAACATATAATCTATTTAATAATACTACAACCAAAATATATGATGAAATAGCGATAAATGAGTTTCCAGCAATAGACTTCAATATTTATCAGAATTATCAATTTAATTTTCAAACAACAAAAAACATTAGTCTTCCATCAGTGGGACAAAACGATACTTTTGTTACAAGGAGATTTCAACAAACACTAACCAATAAGAAAATAGGAGATGATTTAATAGTTGATGGAAGAATTACTTTAACGGGCGAAAATGACCCTTCTACTTTATTGTGTAAAATATCGCCATTCGGTTTCGGAGGCGGGGACATCATAGCAGAAAATAATCTCTCATGTTCAGGTATTTTAGATTGTAGTAATAACGCAGTAGAACATAAAATAGGGGATTTAGCTATTGGAAATATTAGTGGATATGGTGTAGGGTATCAAGGATTAAGTCATATTGATATGTTAGGACAATCAAATTCTTACGCTTTATTTCAACAAAACACAGGAGGGACATTTCTAAATTCCCCAACAGGAACAGAAATTAAAATTAGAAATAATAATCAAAATAAAATAGTAATAGGCGACACATATTCAACAATCTATAATGATTTAGTTTTACAAAGAGGTTATATTGATTTATATTTTAAAAACGGTCAATCATTACCTAATGGTTCAATACAAGATATTCAATTTGGATTTTTTAGCACATTACCTACTGGATTTGAAAAAAATAATGTTGGAGGGGGTTATTCAACAACATTAAAAAATAATAGCGGTAGAACAAGAACATTAGTAATGGGAGGTAGTTTATCTATCAACGGAGGAACGAGCGGTTTTTTAATGGTATATTTAGCGATAGGGACATCACGACTTTTTACATTTTTAGCACCATTAGCAAACGGTTCAGCAACAGTTACACTTTCATTTACATATAAAATATCAAATGGAACAACAGTAAATTTAAAGTGTTATCAAAATAGCGGAGCAACGAGGTTAGTAGAAAGTAACGCAAATAGAAGAGGAAGACTTTTTGGACAAGTTCTTTAATTATTATCTAATATAATAATATATGGAAATCGTAATTAGAAAACAATTTGTTAAATGGACATGGAGAATAACTCAACTCATTAAAAATCAATTAGCAGATGTTACAGTGGAACTATGGGACGAATTTGAGATTGAACCTGTGCATAGTTTTATTTATTTATTAGAAGGAGAAGAATATGCATTATGGGGAACTGATGATACATATATAGATGTAATAGTAGAGAGAGAAATTAAAAAATTAATTTAATATGAAGGTATAGTATAATGAGTTACCTTTTCAAAAAAGGACTAGGATATGTACATTCTTTATTTAGTAAGAACGGAGAAAAACAAACGAAACACTTATTAGCCAAAGGAGATGTAAGAGCATATGACGCCATGAAGAACTCGTACGCTTCTCAATCAGATCAGGCGAAGTTTGGAGCAGATCAAGGATATATATATGATGGTGCATTATCGAACGATAACCAACAAGTATATTATAATCCTGATAGTGGTAAGATGCTTTATTCGGTTACTGGGACGCACAATATTAGCGATATCGGAACAGATTTTAAATTAATGACTGGAAGATTAAATGATACAAAAAGATTTAAGGAGGCTCAAACTACATTTAATTTAGCAAAAGCAAAATATCAACCTAAAGAGAGTGTTGCTTACGGCACGAGTTTGGGCGGTGCAATTAGTTCAAACCTAGATGGTGCTGATAGAATTGTAACATTAAATAAGGCTAATGCTATTGGAGCGAAAACAGGTAAGCGAGAGGTAGCCATAAGGACGCACGGAGATATTGTTAGTGTATTTGGAGCAAACGCAAAGCATATGAATACTATAGGAAATGGTAATTTATATGACCCTATGACATGGTTGAATTCTCACGGAAGCCATAATTTAAAAGGAAAAGATTTATTCATTTAGGAAAAATTGAATTAAAAAAATGATTTAAATATATAAGGAATATATATATATCTAAAATGAAAGATTATGTTAAAAGAGCTATTGACAATTATCGAACTAAACATAGAGAAGAATATTTAGAGTATCAGAAACAATATAAGAAAACTGACGAATATAAACTGCGTTGCAAACAATACTATTTAAAAGTAAAAAACGCAGATAAAAGAATTCCAGAGTTTAAACTATTTTGTAAGATATACGAATAAAAATTGATTTAGTTTAGGAATAATATAATATTCTAAAAACTACTTAGAAATAAAATCTTGTTATATTATATAATAGTATAATATGACTACTAGACTTCTTCAACAAATTACGCCCCCCTTTAGTGAAGCTAATAAACGCAAAATGAGAACACTTTTTAAGACTGGTTTAGGATTAGCACGAAATACGAGTGAAAGAGTATTAGCTAATGTTATTGGAGTTCAACCAAGATTATTGTATAACTATTTAGCAGAAGATTATAATAACTATGTACAAGCTGAAAACGAAAGAATATTAGCACAACGAAGACGGCGTGCAGAAGAACGAAGGAGAAGATTACAAATTCAGAGAAATATTGTGAATGCTTTACCTATTAACCAAATACAGACTACATTTGATTATCCTAAAAATAAATTTCATATTAGAGATCATACTTATAAATTCGATCCTACAATTATACCATTAGTACAACAAGCAACAAACATAGATGTTATTACTGAAAATGCTACAAGAAAAATGTATTTACAATTATTAAGTCATACTGGTAATAATATCTATTTTAGAATTTGGTTAAATGGTGATAATGCTAGAACATCTACTAAAATAATGTCTTTTGGAGAATACACTTATGAAGAGTTTGGAGAAGACATCGATAGATTGCAACAATCAGAAACATCTAATAGTATTTTTACTATTGAATTTACTATACAACTACGCAGTATACCAAAAGGTTCAGGAATGTTAGATACAACTGACATACCGCAATTTCTTAAGAAAAGAAATGGTGTTACATTAATATATAATGATGACGAAAAATGCGGACAGAGATGCCTTGTATATGCTGATGAAAAAAATTTAAACAATTTTAAAAAGAATTGTATGAAGAAAGGTAGAGAAAATTATTTTGATAATAAACTTAAAAAATTATGTGATGAATTAGAACATTATACATCTATGGCTTTTACTGATTTTGATAAATATTCTGAATTAAGACATAAACAAGTTGTAGTATTAGGACACGATTTTTCAGTATTATATGAAACCGAACATAAATATTTTGAGAAAGTATATTTATTTTGGGACGGCGAAAAAGAACATTACCATTATATTCATGATATAAATACTACTACAAATGATAGTTCTAGAAATAGTAAATGGTGTTTCAATTGTAATAAATCATATAGAGTTGATAGTGGGGCTTATAGTAAACATAAATGCGTTGATAATGCTTGTTATTTTTGTAAAGAAATTTTTGAAACAGATGAATTAAAACAGAAACATTTTGACGATGCTTGTATTGGTAAAACATGGTGCAGATGTTCATCTTGTAATTGTTGGTGCCCTAATTCAACTTGCCGTGATAAACATACTGAAAAATGTAAAGGCTTAAGAAAAAGATGTGACGAGTGTAAGAAATATGTTGATAAAGATCATTTTGATAAACATATATGCGGTGAAGTATATTGTTCCGTATGTGATATTCATCATCAGGACGAGAACCATAGATGTTGGATACAACCATTAGAGAAAAAAGAAGAAAAGGTAGATGATATTTATGCTTTTGATTTTGAAAGTAAATTTGATAAAGACCATAGACATATTGTAAATTATTGTGTTGTTATGAAATTATATAGCGAAGAAAAATTTGTATGTGAAAGTATCGAAGAATTTGTTAAATATGTTTTATCTAAAAATAGTAGTACTTTTATAGCTCATAACGGAAAAGCGTATGATACTTGGTTAGTTCATAAATATCTTATTCAACAAACTAATAAACGACCTAGTAAGCTTATATTAGCAGGAAATAAAATTATGTATATGAAAATAGGTAGTATCAGGTTTATTGATAGTTTAAATCATATAGCACAAGGGTTAAGTGCTTTTCCTAAAATTTTTGGAATAAAAGAAATGAAAAAAGGATATTTTCCTTATACATTCAATACTGATGAAAACCAAAATTATATTGGACAAATACCGCCTATTGAATATTACAACCCTGATGAAATGATGGAAGATAAACGAAAAGATTTTATGACATGGTATAATAAACAAAATGAATATGTTTATAACTTTAAAAAAGAGTTAGATGGATATTGTTGTAGTGATGTTGATATTCTGAAAAGATCTATGGAAATATATATAGACGAGGGTATTGCCCTTAATGGATTAAATCCTATCAAGTGTTCTACTATTGCGTCTTACGCCATGAAGGTTTATAGAACTAATTATCTTAAAAAAGATGCTATATGTGTACTTAAAAAAGATGAATATGATTTTTGTAAAAGAGGCTTCTTTGGTGGTAGAACAGAGGTTTTTCAATTACATAAAAAATTTGAGAAGACTGATGTTGAAAATGGTAAATATATAGATTATGCAGATATACAAAGTCTATACCCTTCAGTTCAATATTACGATCAGTTACCTTGTGGAAAACCTAAATGGGAAGAAGATGTTGAATATAGTAAAGAGTATTTAGAAAATCATTTTGGATATTATGAAGTAGATATTGTATGTCCTAAAAATATTCATATTCCTTTACTACCCGAAAAGAAAGATATGAAACTAAATTTTGATTTAGTTAATAAGAACAAAGCAGTATATACTTCTATTGAATTATTACGAGCTATTGAAATAGGTTATGAAATAAAGAAAATATATAAGGTTTTATATTTTGATAGATCTGATGATTTATTCAAGGGATATGTAAGAAACTTTTTGAAAATTAAAGCTGAGTGTTCTGGATATGATGGTGACGATATTGACGAGTATATACAAAGATATTATAACGCATGTGGCGTATTATTGGAGAAGGAAAAGATTAAAGCTAATAAAGGTAAAAAATTATTAGCTAAAATTCTTCTCAATTCATTATGGGGTAAGTTTGGACAAAAGGATAATATGCCGACAACCGAATACATAACAGATACTTCAAAATGGTTTAGAATGTTGCGTGATAATAATGCTGGGAAAATAACTTTACAAAACGAAAACCTTATTGATGTAAATACTATGTATGTTCAATATGTTTCAAACGAAACTGCAAAGTCTTCTTTAAATACGACTAATGTAGCCTTAGCTGGTTTTGTTACTAGTCAAGCACGATTAAGATTATATAAAGAGTTATATAAATTAGATAAACGAGTTATCTATTGTGACACAGATAGTATAGTATATGAACACGATGATAGTAAGTATAATATACCTATATCCGATGTTCTTGGTGGGTGGGAATTGGAAACAAAAAAGAATGTACATATTACCGAATTTGTTGGCTTTGCTCCAAAGTCTTATGCTTATAGATGTGATGACGGAAAAGTAGATGTTAAATGTAAAGGTGTAACACTACATTATAACAATAAGAAAAATGTTAATTTCGATAGTTTAATTTCACTTGTATACGGTAAGGTTGATAAACTTGAAACAAAGAAAATGGAGTTCATAAAAGGTAAAGAGTTTATCAAGACACAATATAATATAAAAGAAATAAATTTTGAAAGACCAAAATTCAAGCGAGAAATAAATACAGACAATTCTACAACAGCCCGAAAATAAAAACCGATCTTTTGGCGGAGGGGGTTTTTATTTATGCAGAATAATTTTTTTTGATATTTTCAGAAAATATTAAAAAAACACTTTTTTAAAAAAATGTTCTAAAACGGGGATTTTGGGAAATAGTGGGCGTTTGGGTTTTGACCCCAAACTGCCTACT
>TARA_R110002153_G_scaffold20760_2_pt1 | contig 16587 bp, 16 predicted proteins | sample TARA_R110002153 | Tara Oceans TARA_R110002153 (sample SAMEA4398193) | marine metagenome | biome: Polar Biome; feature: [SRF] surface water layer (ENVO:00010504); material: water (ENVO:00002006), including particulate matter (ENVO:01000060) such as... | depth 5 m
CACGGAAGAAGCAATTGAGGATAACCTCTATGACCGCCTAGCTTCGAGGTACACTCGTGCGCTTGCTCGTAGTATGAGCCAGACAAAGCAGGTTAAGGCCGCAGCGGTTCTTAACAATGCTTTCGACAGTGCGTTCACCGGCGGCGATGGTATTGAGCTTTGTGCTACGGACCATCCGCTCGTTAGTGGCAACACTTTCCGCAATGAACTGAGCACTGCGGCAGATCTCAATGAGACGAGCCTAGAGCAGTCCCTTATTGATATTTCCAGCTTTGTTGACGAGCGAGGCCTCAAGGTCGCCGTTCGTGGAATGAAGTTGGTTATTCCGAAGGAACTCCAGTTCACCGCGGATCGTCTCTTGGAGTCCACTCTGCGTACCGGTACTGCTGATAACGACATCAATGCAGTGCGGAACATGGGCATGCTTCCGGAAGGCTACGACGTTAACCACTTCCTGATTGATACGGATGCGTTCTTCATTATTACGAACGCGCCCAACGGCATGAAGGGCTTTAATCGCGCTGCGGTTAAGACTTCAATGGAAGGGGACTTCGATACTGGCAATGTGCGGTACAAGGCCCGAGAACGCTATGCGTTTGGTTGGTCGGACCCACGCGGCATCTTCGGTTCACCTGGAGCGGCCTAAGAACGGCATAATGGGGGGGAGGGCTTTACGCTCTCCCCCTTGCTTTCTGGGAATAATAGCCCTAGCGACTGTCCCAGCAGACGCTTACGAAGACTCTAGGGCAAATCTCTCGTAAGGAGAAATTAAGATGGCCAACACAACTTTTAATGGGCCCGTCCGTTCGGAGAACGGCTTTAAGGACATTTCTATTGCCGACGCCACGGGTGCGGTAACGACTAATAGTACTTTCAGTAACAATACCACCATTGGCGGCACTCTTGGTGTCACCCTTGGGATTTCTAACCCTACCGGTGTCGTTGCGCCGAGTATCACGGCCAAGACACAAATGGCGAACGCTTTTAGTGCCGCCTTGGTGAAAAACACCCACTATTTAACTCCTGCGGATGGCGCGGCCTTTACAGCAACGCTCCCTGCACAAGCGTCCTCCTCCTCGGGGGATGTCATTATCCTTGAGTGGCAGGTCGTTGTTGATAATGGGGCTACCCAAAAAGTTGGGACCGCCGGTGAGTTTTTCATGGCGAAATCCGCTGTTTATCGCATGACGGGTGCCACTGGATCCGCTGTTGGTCTTATTCAAAGTGTTGATGCTGCTGACGGTACGGGTGACGATTTCCTAAACTTTATTGGTCTTACAAATTCTGGCCCAGGTATTGGAACTTACGCAGTGTTTACCTTCAACGGAAGTGTGTGGAGAGCCGAGGCGCGTTGTACCTCTTCGGGCACGGGTGCGGCTGCAAATCTTTCGGTGTTTGCTACAACTTAATTAGTTGGGTGGGGGTGTAAAAGCCCCCACTCCTTTAGTAGGAGCTTGACATGGCGGATGCCGTAACGGCTACAACGGTGCAAGATGGTCCCAGAAAAGCTGTCATCTACTGCACAAACACAAGCGACGGAACCGGGGAAGCGGCTGTTGTTAAAGTAGACGTGTCCGCACTTGCGAGCTTGCAAGACGGAACGGCCTGCACGGGGGTCCGTATTGAGAAAGTCACGTTTGCCAATGTCGGAATGGGCGTCAAGCTTCTCTGGGACGCCTCCACTGATGTTATTGCAGTCGAGCTTCCTGCGGATTACTCGGACACCTTGGATTACTCGGACATGAGCGGTCTTCCCAACGTTGCGGCTTCTGGCGGCAAGACGGGAGATATTCAGCTAACGACTGTGGGACACAGCAGCGGAGACACCTACTCAATAGTGCTTCACTGTTTAAAGGATTATTCATAAGGCCTTAAAAACGCCGGGTGACATGAGAGGTTTCGTATACCATGGCTGTTTCCGGTTCTAAGGATTTTGAGCTTAACGTAGCTGAGTACATCGAAGAAGCCTTCGAGCGTTGCGGCGCAGAGTTCCGTACGGGGTACGATGCGGAAACGTCTCGCCGTTCTTTGAACCTCCTTTTTGCGGACTGGGCCAACCGGGGCTTAAATCGCTGGACAATTAAGCAGTTCACTCAAACTCTCGCTGTTGGGGTGGAGACGTACCCGGTAGGGACTATCACGGCGACTGTCGGGGCCTCCACCAGCCTTACTGTCGGAGAAACCATCACTGGTTCCAGCAGCGGCACGACGGCGCAGATAATAACAAAGCCTACTTCCACCACCCTTACCGTCACGGTTCCTTCGGACGCCTTTACTGCCGGGGAAACTATTACGGGAAGCAGCAGCGCGGCGACTACCACAATAAGCGCCGACCCCGGCCTAGCTGACGTACGAGCTACGGTAGATATCTTGTCCGGCGTGGTTCGCAGGAGCGATTCGGATATTGCAATCACTCAGATAAGCCGAGGCACGTACCTGACCATTCCAACCAAGACCACCACCGGGCGTCCGATACAATTTTATTTTGACCGCCAGATAACCCCAGTGTTGAAGCTGTGGCCATCTCCTGAGAACAGCACGGATCAATTTATCTACGACCGGATGGTGCGTTTAGACGACGTGGATGCTTCGGTAAATACGGTAGACGTGCCGTTTAGGTTTTACCCCTGCTTGGCCGCGGGTCTAGCCTATTATCTAGCCCTGAAACGCGCCCCTCAAAGGGTCCAAGTCTTGAAGGCCCTCTATGAGGAAGAGTTTGAGCGGGCCGCCTTGGAAGATAGGGACAAGACAAATACATTTCTTATTCCGTCCTATCCTTACCTGAGTGCGACGGGTTAATGGCTAAGTTTGCTTCAAATAAATACGCCCTTGGCATTTCTGACAGAAGCGGTGCTGCGTATCCTTTGCGTAACATGCGGAAAGAGTGGACCGGCATGCTTGTTGGAAAGGACGAGTGGGAGTCCAAGCAGCCGCAGCTAACTGCTCTTAGAGTTGTGGCGGACCCCGAGGCTTTGCGTGATGCCCGGCCCGACAGAACAGAACCTGCGGTAGCCGTTCTGTTGTCTTTTAATGCTTTTACTTCTGGAAGTTCCGGGTCTTCCGTTATAACCGTAAGGGAGCCGGGAAACAGCAGAAGCACGGGAGATGTTGTGCGTTTTCGAACAGTCGAGGCCTTTGACGGGTTTACCGAGGCCGTTCTAGAGGCTGCCGGGGGGTATTCTATAACTGTAGTAGACAGCAGCACCTATACCTTTACGGTTAGCGGAGAAACGGCTTCCACGGGATCTGTTCAAGGCGGGGGCGCTGCTTCCGCAGGGCCCGTGACGCTGGTAAGTTGAGGGCTAACATATGGCGTATACATTCACGACTTTAAAAACAGCGATACAGGACTACGTGCAGAGCACGGAATCAACCTTTGTCAGCCAACTCCCAAGGTTTATTATAAATGCCGAAGAGCGCATCCTGAAGGAGTGCCAGTTAGACGTATTCCGTAAGTCGTCCCAAGGCACCGGAAGCAGTTCGGCCTACTTACAAAAACCCTCCGACTTTCTGGCCCAAAACTCTCTGAGTGTTATCATATCGGGAAGTAAGACGTTTCTTTTGTACAAGCAGGTTACGATGCTCCAGGATTATACTCCTGACCCTGCAACTACAGGAACCCCTAAATATTACGCTGATTGGGACGAGGCGACGTTTCTTTTAGCCCCGACGCCCGCGAGCGTCTATACGTTTGAACTCCACTATCTGTATCGCCCTCTGTCTATTACAGAAACGGGGGACGGAACCAGTTGGCTCGGGACAAATGCCGAACTGGCCCTTCTGTACGGATCCCTGGTTGAGGCATACACTTTCCTGAAGGGGGAGGCGGATCTTTTAGGCCTGTACAACCAGCGTTTTCAAGAGTCCCTGCAATGGCTGAAGAACCTTGGAGAAGGGCTACAAACCCGAGATCAGTACCGGTATGACCGGGTCCGGAAAGACGTGGCGTGATGCTGGGTGCGTCTGGCAACGGCAGTTTGGGGGAAGTGTTTGTATTCACGTCAAACGACGGGGGCCACTCGCCTGACGACATAGCCGAAATGGCCTTGAATAAGATAATGTCTGTTTCAGCGGACGCGCCTTCTTTCATACGGGATCAGGCCCTGGCACACAGAGAGCGGTTGAAAGAAGTCCTGGTTTTTTATATGAATAAGATGGCCCAGAGCGAGCGGACAACACTCGGGGCATTGTTGGAGAAACAGGGCCACGCCGACATGGCAGAGATTATAAGGAGACTGTAATGGCTATCGGAACCTCCGCAATATGCGGAACCTTCAAGAGAGAGGCGTTGGCGGGAATCCATTTCCTTACCGCACACACCCGCACCGGGTCGAGCGCCATAGGGGCTGATGCCCTGAAAATCGCCCTTTATACCAACTCCTCGTCCTTTGATGCGGACACTACGGGGTATACCACGAGCGAAGAGATCTCTGGGACCAACTACACCGCAGGCGGAAACACGTTGGCTAGCGCCACGATTGGTCTCGCGGACAACAGCAGCAGCGTTCCGACAGCGTTCGTGGATTTTGCAGATACGACGTGGTCTACGGCGACCATCACGGATGCTCGGGGGGCCCTGATTTACAACAGTAGTCTCGCCACGGCGGGTACGGGATCCACGACCAACCATGCCGCAAAGCCTTCGGTTGCAATCATTAATTTTGGTGGTGACAAGTCGTCAAGTGCGGGAGACTTCACCATTCAGTTTCCGACCAATGATGCAAACACTGCGATTATCCGAGTAGCGTAATGGCAATAGTCGCCGGTTGGGGCCGAGGTACCTGGGGCGAGGGGACGTGGGGCAGTGAAATTCCCGTCTCCGTCACGGGTGTTTCCGCTGCGACTGCTGCGGGAGCGGTGGCCTTTCCGAAGGATGTTCCGGTTACGGGTGTTTCCGCTGCGACTGCTGCGGGTTCCGTATCTGTAGTAGGAGAGGCAAACGTCGCCGTTACGGGTGTTTCCGCTGCGACTGCTGCGGGTTCGGCATCTGTAGTAGGAAAGGCGAACGTTTCTCCCACGGGTGTTTCCGCTGCGACTGCTGCGGGTTCGGTGCAGTTGAACTTTAGGTTTACGGTCACGGGTGTTTCGGCTTCGACTGCGGTAGGCTCGGCGACTGTCTGGAATGAAATTGTTCCGGGACAGACGGCCCGGTGGGCCGCTATTGTTCCGGGACAGACGGCTAATTGGACTGAGATGGCGGCATAGGAACATAAAATGGCTTCTTCATTTACGACAAGCTTTGGAATAGAAAAAATTGCCACGGGCGAGCAGGCCGGTGTGTGGGGGACGACTACGAACCACAACGCCGATATTCTGGACCGCATTGCTTCGTACACTTCGGTGGCGCTGTCTGGTACGACGCATACTCTTACGGTAAGAGAGGCTTCTCCGGGCGCAGGCACTGAAAACCTTCAAGATGGCATGTACCGTGTGATTAAGTTCACCGGAGCCCTTGGCGGCAACAATACGGTCACGATAGCGCCGAATACGAGTAAGGCGTGGTTTATTGTCGAGAATGCCACCACTGACTCTGGTTCTAGCGGCCCCTACTCGGTGATCCTGACACAGGGCTCCGGGGCAAACATTACTCTCCAGAATGGCAAGAATGCAGTCGTGTACTGCGACGGCGCGGGTGGTGGTGCGGTGGTCTTCAACGCCCTCAACGATCTGCAAATAGCCACTCTGGAAGTGACGGGCGCTGCCGCAGTTGACGGTCTTCTGACCGCCGGGGCTAGTGTAGCCGTGACCGGTAACGTAACCACGACCGGAACGGTCGAGCCTGCGGGCGACACTGCGGCCTCTGACAATGCCGCAATTGGCTATACCGCAGCCGAAGGTCTTATCCTCACGGGACAGGGTTCGACCAATGACGTGACGATCAAAAATGATGCCGACGGTGAAGTGATGGGCGTCCTCACCGGATCAACGACCGCGGCGTTTACGGGACAAGTGACCGCCACCGGTTTTACCGGGACGCTTGACGGCATTCTGGGGTCGGGTACTGCGGCGGCTGTCTCGGGCACGACCATTGGCGCGTCTGGGTTAATCACCGCCAATGCTAAAATTGACATGACCGGCACCGAATTAATTCTGGACGACGGCGGTAATACTTCCATCACGGCGGATACGGACAATACGATTGATATTCGTATCAACAGTGCCGATGATTTCCAGTTTACGGCCAATACGTTCACCGCCCTATCCGGCAGTGACATTGCGATAGCTAGTGGCGCGACAATTACCAATAGCGGCACTGCGACCGGTTTCGGCGCTGACGCTGAACGTGCAATTGCTGGCGTCCTTCAGACCAACGCCAACTTTGTAGATCAGGTCATCTTCGGTCCCTCCGTTGATGGCGTCCCGTGGAACGGCGCATGGAGCAAAGCATCTGTATATTCTAGCCTGATGCTGGCGACGATTGAGGACGAAGGTTCTAACACAGAAATCAACATTTGGGATTTGACGGAACAAACTTCAGGAGCCATCAGCACCACGCCATTGGCAACCGTTGATCTAAGTGCAGCAGCTACTCCGACATCAATTGCAGCGGTTATGGGCTACCTGATTGTGGGCAGCGAGGACGGCATTGCCATCATCGACCCGCATTCCGGCGCATGGGCTGAACGAACTAAAGGCTGGCCCCGCACGTTGTCAACCAGCACGTCACCGGCTCTGTCGGCAAATACAGTTAACTATGTTGCTGCCGGAGCCGCTCGACAACCAGCATTTGATCCCCGCACAGGCGGGCCAATGCCTACTTTTGTGGTCAGTTATAGTGGCGGATCACAAGCGTCTTCAATCATTAAAGAAGACGGCACAGTTTTTGACCGTGCCGGAACCGGCAACGTAGCGGGAATTAGTAACGGTGATGCCTATGTCAATTTAGGAAATGTCCTTTATCAGGTCGGACCCATCGATTCGATAATAGCCGATTCATATCAACATAGTCAGATCAATAATTCTGCAAGTGGGCCATTCGGCCTCCAATGCGACACGGCTTTCAGTATACATAACGGCACAGCGGCTTCGGCTGATGCGGATGGCCTGACATTCCATAAGATAAATCTCCGAAATGTTAATGGGCAACCGAACGATGTAATGAACGCTATTGTTACCAGAGCGTACAACAGTGGTTTTTATACGAAAGACATTAGAGGTATCTGGTTAGCCAGCAGTAGTGCTGATTCTGATAATGAAGGTGAAAAAGACCGAAGCTATCATGCCAACAATTTGACCCAAAACGGCACCCCAACGGAAGCCGCCGTCGCTAGTGGATCAGAGCTGGACGGATACTCTGGCTTTAGCTCATCCGTCAACTTCACCGCAGCGTCGAATGCGGAATGGGATGTTCTTGGAACAGGTGCGGCCTGCTGGTCGTACTGGTTTAAAAGCACAGGAGCTGGTGGAGTTGAATTTCATATCGGCTTGATGAACTCTGACGCAAGTTTGCGATTCGACGTCTACATGAACACAAACGGCACCGTGGTTGGTGACTGCAAAGGGGCTACCGCAGAAGTAAGCCTCACATCTGGTGCATCGTATGAAGACAGTGTGTGGCACAAATTGGACTTTGTTAGAGTATCAAGCACGGAATTGTACCTTTACGTTGATGGGATAAGTGTTGGATCAAGCACGACCGACCAAGGCTCACTAAGCAGCAGCGGGAATATAACGCTCGGCATTGGTGTCAAGGCTGCGGATGGTAGTAGCGCCCCCGCAACTTCTACAAGTTTTGCATTGGTTCGCCTATCAGCAACCGCCCCAAGCGCCACTCAAGTCCGTAAAGCCTACGACGCCGAAAAGGGCATGTTCGTTGCCTCTGCTGAATGTCTGTTGCAATCTGGCAGCACCGACGCCGTGCTGGATGTCGATGTCGATCCGCTGTCGGGCAAGGTTCTTGTCACTCAGACCGATGCCATCACAGTGTTCGACGGACTGGTTGTAGACAGCAAGCCCACTGTTAATTCTGGTGCATCTGAAAAGGGCAAGCTGTGGGGAGCCTTACGGGCTGAACAGAACTCTGCTAACGCATACGTCACTGCCCCTGCTACTGATCAACGTCAGGTTAATGAGATGGTGCGGGGGCTGGCTAATGATATGCCAAAGGGCGTTGATCTGTCGAAGGCTAAGGCTTGGATTAAAGGCAATACGGATGGGACAATCGCATCTAGCTATAACATAAAAGCAAATACGTCTGGAAGCACTGGGATTTGCTATTTAGACTTTGGCATACCTTTCAAAAGTGCTGAGTACATTTCCATAGGCGGAACCAAAGACAATTCCAGCGGCGTTGATTTCAGTATAAGCACTTGGGCGCAAACAACCTCTCGAATCTCCATGGCTAGAATAGAGGATAGTGCGGATGCGGATGGCGAGTTTTATATGTTATTTTTTGGGGAATTAGAAAATGAATGAGTTAATCGTTAACGCAGACGGCACGGTAACCGTAGTCGGTGATGCCGGATCAGTCAGCGGTATCCTTGCGGATTTGGTCAAGGCGAATACCGTCCCCGCTGAACGGGACGATGATGGCGTCATAACTAAGGAAGAGGTCGTACCCGACGCCGACACGCTAGCCGTCGAGATTACAGCAACCGACCTGAAGACCCACGCTTGGCGGCTGCCAAAGGCACGGGCAGAACGGCTGGAGCAAATCCGTGGTGCCCGTAACGCAAAACTTAAAGGGCTTGATCTGGAGTATCAGTTAGCTGATGAGGGTGTACATCCAGATGGTTCAAGCAAGGTCCAGGTAGCTGCGAAGAAAGCGGCATTGCGCGATCTGCCGCCCGCTGCGGAGAGCCATCTCGCAGGGTTGGGTAACACAGATGACATCGCTGCTTATGTTCCAAGCGAGCTTGGGTAGGGTTACGGAGCAGTCCGGATGCCTCTTGCTAGAATCCAGTTTCGCCCCGGCATCGACCGAGAAAGCACGTCTTTCGCGAGCGATCAAAGTTGGTTTGATTCGGATTTAATCCGTTTTCGAAAAGGACGCCCCGAAAAAATAGGCGGCTGGTCAAGGATCAGCAGCGGCTCGGTCCTTGGAACGGTAAGGTCTCTCAAGACCTGGGTTACCCTCGCCGCCTTGAAGCTCATGGGGGTGGGGACTAACTCCAAGTTTTATATAGAGCAGGGCACGACATTCAACGACATTACTCCCATTCGCAGCACGGCCACCCTGGGCGCTAACCCCTTCACGACGGGGAGCGCCGGATCGGGAGAGATCACCGTAGTTGCGGTCGGTCACGGAGCCTTTGAGGGGGACTACGTCACCTTTAGTGGGGCGACAACCGTGGATGGTCTTACGACCGCCGACCTCAACAAAGAGCAGGTTATAACTCAGGTCTTGTCGGCCAACAGCTACACTCTCGACACGGGCGGCAGCGCCTCCTCCGGTGCCACCGCGGGGGGTGGCTCTGCGGTAATCGCGAATTACCAGATCAGCGCCGGCGCTACCGCTCAAGTTGCCAACGGCCCCGGCTTCGGGGCAGGGTTTTTTGGCGGCTCTACTCTTACCTACTCCATGACAACCCTGAATGGCGCAATAAGCGACAGCGCCACCTCCATAATTCTCACCTCTGCTTCGGACTTCGAGACGGCGGCGTCCACCACGGGCGCTGCCGTGGCCGTGGTGGACGCCACTATTACCGTTGCGAATTCCTCTGGATTCCCGTCAAAAGGGACGGTCAAGATAAACAGTGAGAATATAATATACAGAACGAATTCCGGGACAGTTCTTGGGGACATATCGCGGGCTGCGGACGGCACTACCGCTGCGATTCACGGCAGTGGCGATGCGGTAACCTTTGTGGGTTTAATTCAGATTAACGACGAGCTTATCCAGTACACGGGGAAGACAAGCCAAACCCTTAATGCGGGGGTCGTCCGGGGCGCGAGAGGGACCACCGCTGCTGCCCACAGCGACACCGACGCCGTGAGCGAAGCCAACAGCTTTTATGGCTTCGGAGACACGGTCGCAGATTTTGTCACAGACAATGTCGCGAGGCTCTGGTCGCAGGACAATTTCGGCGAAGACCTTATCATCAACGTGCGAGACGCTAACCTCTATTACTGGCAGGCAAGCCTGGGTCTGACCAGCAGGGCAATAGCCTTGAGCAGCCGGTCCGGTGCCTCTGACGCGCCCACAATATCCCGTCAGGTGGTCGTGTCTGACACCGACCGACACGTAATTGCTCTTGGCTGCAACCCTCTTGGGTCCTCCCTTCAGGATCTGCTGCTGGTCCGCTGGTCCGACCAGGAAAGCGCCGTCGATTGGACGCCCACGGCAACAAATACATCCGGTTCGCTGCGGCTTTCGTCCGGCTCCGAGATTGTCGCGGCGGTGGAGACCCGGCAGCAGATCCTTGTTTGGACGGACGTGTCTCTCTACAGCATGAGGTATGTAGGGCCGCCCTTTACCTTCTCCATAAACCTTCTGGCCAGCAACTCCTCAATCATAGCTCCCAACGCCGTGGTCGCTGTCGGAGACCGCGTCTACTGGATGGACACGGAAAACTTCTTTATGTACGGAGGCCAGATACAGGCCATTCCTTGCACCGTACTTCGGTACGTCTTCGACGACATAAACCTTGGCCAAAAAAACCAGTTCTTCGCCGGGTCCAACAGGATGTTTGACGAGGTTTTTTGGTTTTATTGCTCGTCCGACAGCGGCACTGTAGACCGCTACGCGAAGTACAACTACGCAGACAACACCTGGGACATTGGTTCTTTGTCTCGAACGGCGTGGGTTGACTTCGGCATTCACAGCCAGCCCAGGGCCGCGGAGACTGCTGACAGCACCACCATCATTTACGACCACGAGACCGGAACCACGGCAGACGGCACGGCCATGGCCCCCTTCATTGAGTCTTCGGTGTTTTCTCTCGGTGACGGGGAGCAGTTTACCTTCATCTCTCGGATCATCCCTGACCTGGACATAGCAAGTTCGGACGCCGACACCTCCGTGGACTACATCATAAAGGCTCGCAATTATCCGGGGGATGCCCTGACCACGGTATCCACGAGCGCGGTCACGAGCACCACGGACCAGTCTTTTGTCCGGTCTCGTTCCCGTTCTACGGTTATCCGGATCGAAAGCAGCGCCTCCGACATTGCGTGGACACTGGGGGACGTGCGCCTGGATGTCAGACCGGACGGGAGGCGCTAATGGCCAAGTTACTTGACACGGCGCTTCCGCTAGTCCCGCAAGAGTATGACGTTGACATGATGGTCCTCCTTTTGGGCACTCTAGAGAACGCTCTTACCAAGACCGAAATACCCGCGGTCATTAGCGGCCTGGACGACACCAACGGCATCAGTTGGTTCATGGACTAATGGCCTCCGCGTACATAAATATAGCGAAGTTGGTCGGCTCGACCGGGGACGTAATAGTCTACACCGTCCCGGCGGCGACCCAGAGCATTATCAAGAACCTCCAACTGTACAACAGCCACACCGGGTCTATTGTAATATACCCGAAGATCACCGATACTTCTGCATCAGTTACGGTCACTCTACAGAAGATTACTTTGGCTACGTTGGCCTCGACCGCTGAGTCCGCAGACACGTCCCTGACCGGTCCCTTCGTTTTAGAGACTGGTGACACGCTCGTATTAAACTGCGCTGTTGCCTCGAAAATATACGCTTTTGCCAGTGTTCTGGAGCTTTCATAATGGCTAGCCAATATTACACCCCCCTCTCCAACGGCCTACAATCCTTCGCGGACGCCTCTCCGGAGTATGAGTTTGCGGACGTGGGCATTGGGTCTTTTCGGGAGCAAGCTGGCAGGCTTGCTGAGTTTGGCCGAAACGGCGACATTTACGTCGTCCATGCTGCCGAGGGCGAGACGGTCATACCGACAGAGGTGCTGGACGCCAATCCGAAGGTCCGGGAGTTGCTGTTTGAGCAGATGCGGGGCATGGGGCTTGATCCCCAGGAATACGTTGTAGGCAACGAGCTTAATAGCCGGAACCCCGTGACGGGAATGCCCGAGTTCTTCTTCCGCAGTATTTTCAGAAGCGTCAAGAAGGCTGTCAAGAAGGTTGCCAATGTTGCCAAGGAGTGGGCCCCGCTTGTCCTTCCGATAGCGGCTTCGGTGTTTGGCGTCCCCTTTCTGGGTCCTGCGTTCGGCGCAGGGACGTTCGGTGCCGCCTTCTTGGGAAGCGGTATAGGCAGCCTTGCAGGTGGCGCGAGTGTAAAGGACTCCATTAAGTCTGGCCTGATGGCGGGTGCGACTTCGGCAGCCTTTTCGGGCCTGAGTCAAGCTGGCACCGGCGGAACTTTTATGGGGGGCGTAAAAGGCAGCCTCACCGGCAAGATGCCCGTCTTCAATACGGAGGGGGCACAAATTGGTACTCGAATAGCCGCTTCGCCGGGTGCGGGGAGCGACTACGCGCTTAATCTTGGAAACTACAGCCCACAGGAGCTTGGGGCGGCACAGGCCGCCTCTGACGCGCAGTTGGGTAAGTTCAGGACATTGGACGTTTTTGGAGGCACTACAAGTGGGTCGGCTTTCGACCCCGCATCTGGAACGAGAGATGTCCCCGGCTTTTTGCCCTCGGGCGACCCCGCAAGCGGGACGAGCCGCGCCCCTCGCTTCGTGACCGACGCCTCGAACCGGAGTGCGGCAACGCCGGACCGGCCCCCGCCGAGAGGGGACTTACCGCTAACCGCCGATAACCTCCGCGCCTACAACACGGATGGAGTCGAGACCAACGCGGAGCTTTTTAACAGAAGCTTCAGCAACTCCCCACTGAAGGACACCGCCACTCCCTCCGGCGGTAGTGGGAAGGAAAGCTGGTACGATACCTTTACAAATTATGCATTTCAGGGCGGGGAATCGAAGGCCACTTTGGAAGGGCGGGGGCAGGAGGCCTACAACAAGGTGTTTTCAAATGCGAGAGCACAGAACGTTCCGATCACTTCCGAGACGATGAAAACAGCGGAAGCCGCCAGAGCGGCGGCCATGGACCCCGGCGCTTTGGCCAAGTACGGCCCGACCCTTGGGCTCGGGACTCTGGCGTACCTAGCCCTCAAGCCAGAAGAGAAAAAGCAGAGGCTTGCGTCCCTCGAAAAGCAGAGGAACCAGATGAACCCGTTGCTCGAAGAGAACCCAGAAGACTACATCGTACCCGTCAACACTAGCCCGACCCCCACCAGGGGGGCTCGTGATCTTGTCGTTCCGACGACTTACCCGTTCCGGCCCGCGCCCCGTCGCCGCCCGGTAATGTTCAGTAACCAGGGCGGATTGGCCCAGTTTCCGCGCCGCGAGATGCTCGTGGAGGGCCCAGGAACAGAGCGTTCCGACGACATTCCGGCAATGCTCTCGGACGGCGAGTTTGTTTTAAATGCCCGCTCGGTGCGGGGAGCAGACCCGACGGGCCAGGGCAACCGGCACCGGGGGGCCCAGAACCTGTACCGCATGATGCGTGACTTCGAAATGAGAGCTTAGACATGGTCGATTTATCAGAGAGCATTGTTCGGGAAGCGCCGGAGATTGAGGCCTACAAGTTAGGCCTGTTGCAGTCCGGCAAGACGCTGGCCGATACGCCGCTGAAGCTTCCGGAGCAGCAGATTGCAGGTTTTAGTGGCGCGGAGCAAGAGGCCTTTGGCCGGGCCGGAGAGGTTGGCGGCATTGGCGGCTACCAAGCTCTGGCCGGGCTCGGACGGGGCACTCTCGGATCCGGGGTCGGTACGCTGGATCAGGCCAGGGGTGCGATAGGCACTGCACAGGGCTACCTGGGAGACAGCAGGGGTGCGATAGGTCAGGCAGGCCAGACCCTTCAGGGCTCTTTCGGAGCATACGGCGGCGGTCCCGGCTACACGGCCCAACAGTTCGGGCCAGGGCCCGCCTACGACGCACAGCGGTTCGGGCCGGGATCCGCCTACGACGCACAGCGGTTCGGGCCGGGATCCGCCTACACGGCGCAGGGCTTCGACCCCGCCACAACGTCGGCTTTTTTCAACCCCTACGAGGATGTCGCTGTTCAGCAGGCTTTAAGCGACATTCGCAGGCAAGGCGATATTGCGTCCAATCAGTTGTCGGCAAGCGCCGTCCAGGCTGGCGCTTTTGGGGGATCCCGCGAAGGGATTCAGCGCGGAGAACTTGAACGCAACATTCTGGAGCAGCAGGGCAGAACAGCGGCGGGCATGCGGCAGGCCGGTTACGAGAGCGCACAGCAACGAGCCATGATGGACTTCGCGGACCAGCAGCGTCGGGCCCAGGCAGAATCACAGTTCGGGACCCAGGTCGGTCAGCAGTCCTTCGAAGAACAGCAGCGGCGGCAGCAGGCAGAATCACAATTCGGAACCCAGGTCGGTCAGCAGGCTTTCGAGGACCAGCAGCGGCGGCAGCAGGCAGAGTCGCAGTTTGGCACCCAGATCGACCGGCAGGCCTTCGAGGACCAGCAGCGTCGGGCCCAGGCCCAGGCCCAGTTCGGGACCCAATTCGGGCAGCAGGCCTTCGAGGACCAGCAACGACGGCAGCAGGCGGCAGCGCAACAGCAGCAGGGCCTCGCCTCTCTCTACGGGAACCTTGCCACCACGGAAGGAAACCTCGCAGGCCAGTACGGCAACATTGCACAGGCCCAAGGAAACCTGGGCGCACAGCAACTTACGGCTGCCCGGCAGGCCCAGCAACAAGGACTCGCCGGGATACAGGCCCTCACGACAGTGGGCGGCATGCAAAGGCAACAGCAGCAGGCAGCACTAGACGCGGCCCAGGGTAATGAACAGCGTCAGCTATTCGAACCGTACACCCGTCTGTCGTATCTCTCCGACATCTACAAGGGTGCGCCGTCCAGCCAGTCTTCTATCGGAAATCAGGTGGCACCGGCACCTCTGGCACCTTCCGTCTTCCAGCAAATTGGCGGCCTTGGAACGGGTCTCCTTGGTGCCGCCGCCGGGGCGAAGGCGCTCGGCTCGTCCGGCATATTCTAGAAAAGGGGTCACCATGACCGACGTATACAATCGACGCATGTTTCGTATGGCTGCTGGGGGTATGATGCCTCCGGTCATGGAGCAGGAGTTTGACGAAGGTGCTGGGATGGAGCTTGTCTCCCCGGAGCAGGAGGCTGAAATTTACCAGGAGGCTCAGAACCTACCGCCCGAAGTTTTGCAGGAAGCCGAAAGAGGCCTGGACGAGATGACGCAGGAACTCGCCATGGAGGGGGCAACCGCCGCCGCCCAGGACGAGTCCAGGCGCAGCATCCAGAACGTGGACGCCGCCGGTGACTTTCGCCAGATTATGAACGCCGTCTGGGACGAAGACGCGGACATTGAAGCCTACCGGGCTCGGTTGGCTTCGGTCGTGGGCCAGGAAGACGCCAGCAGGACACCGGACTCCGTTCTGGCTCTGATCCAGCCGACGCTGCAACTGGCCGAGATTGACCAGGGCGTCGGGTCCCTGATGCAGGAAGAGTTGGCCGAAGTCGGTGGCATGGGCGGCATTGCGGGTCTCGCCACGAAGGGTGCAATAGCCGACAGCATGGCCGCCGAAACGGGAGCCTTGGTAAACGCCGTCGGGAACCTGTCGCAGGGTGCCGGGCCCGTGGGGCAAGAGGGCATGGCCATGGACCCCATGATGATGCAAGCTATGATGCAAGGTGCCGGGCCCACGGGCCAAGGCATGGTATAACAGGAGTTACTCATGGCCCCACCAGTAAATCCCAGGGCGAAAGCGTTCGGTAACATATACAGCTCTTTAGGTGAGACCCCTGGAGCATATGGGTTTAAAACCGACATGGACGCCGTTCGCGCCAAGGACGCCGAGCTAAAGGCTTACCTTGGTACGACGGACTACGCCGCGCAGAACAAGGAAGCGACCGATTTTGCCAAGCTGCAATTCGCGCTGTCCTTGATGGGACGAGGCTTCAGCGCCATGGGCGCGACCCCGCAGCCGGGGGAAGGTGCGCTCGGGACCCTCGGACGCGCCCTGGTCGCGCCTGTCGTGTCAGACATTTCTGCAATTGCAGGGCCCCTGATGAAGCAGCGGGCCGCCACGAGGCTTGCGGAGCAGCAGGAAGACCGCCAGCGGAAGCTGGCTGCGTACACGGCGGAAGGGGCCAGCGCCAAAGATCGGCGGGCCCTTGCATTGGATTTGCTGGGGAAAAAGCCTACGGCGAGCGGCTTGAATGAAACCGTCCGGTACATCCTGAAACAGGGGTCGGATGAAAAGTGGGGTTTTGTTCCTCAAAAAGGCGGGACGGGCCGTGCTCAGGTACGATTGCAGAAGGGCACTGGTGCTCCTTTCGACATACAAAGTTTAGCCCTTCGGCCCCTTGCCGAGGGAGAGATCGCGGTTAGCGCGGGGAATTTGGAAGATTATGGGGTGTCTCTCAAGCCAGCGGACGCGGTTGCAGCAAAAATTTCAGACACCGGTCTGGCGCGACGCTTTGAACTGGTGAACGGGAAGCTTGTTCCCGGTCCAATAGTCGAAACAAAAGCCGTCTTTAAAGACAATAAGATGGCCCAGGTCCGTGTGGACACTGGCGAAAAGATAGAGATCGGTGCTGGCAAGGGCCAGTACCAGATGTATGAGAAGCCCCCCGCAGAAAAAGCCCCTACGAAGCCGTGGGGACTCGACGACCCGGA
>TARA_R110002153_G_scaffold167029_2_pt1 | contig 16555 bp, 8 predicted proteins | sample TARA_R110002153 | Tara Oceans TARA_R110002153 (sample SAMEA4398193) | marine metagenome | biome: Polar Biome; feature: [SRF] surface water layer (ENVO:00010504); material: water (ENVO:00002006), including particulate matter (ENVO:01000060) such as... | depth 5 m
GAAGTGCGTTAGGATTTGTTTCTGAAGGTTTATATGGTTCTATACCAGGACCATTCCCAGTTGGATCTGGTAAAACTGTACTATTAATAATCTTCATTGCATCGCTAATTATTGGAATATCTGTATTATTTGATAACTCAGAAGAAGTATTGTCATAATTTACTAGTGATGATGCGTCTTGATTATTTATATTTTTTGTAACAAAATTATTATAATTACTTTCATGTTCACTAGCAATAGTAAGAAGGTCATTATTATATTTATATATATCATCGTAAAGTTGTTTTCTACCACCATTACGTAATGATTCTATTATCCAAGGATATACTAATTCTCCATCACTATTTTTTTCAATAGAAGCTTCTTCAAATAATCTATCCATGTCATAAAACTCAGCTATTTCATTTACTCTAGCTTCACGTATATCACCATTAACAATTTTTATTTCACTAGTTATTTCTTTTTTCTTAAGTCCATTTTGTTCTTCATCTAACTTTGTCGTAAGATCAATAAGTTTTAAATTAAGATCATCTTTCTTTTTATCCCAATAATCAACAGTTCCTGATAAGACTTTTGCATAATCAGTATCACTTTGTAAATTAGCTTTAGCAGCATCTCGATCTGTAACTAATGAACCTGTATTAGTATTAAGATTTGAAACAGTATTTGCTTTTGATAATTCATCATATAAATGTTTTTCAGCATCATTACTTGCGCTACCTCCTGCTACAAAAGGAGTTCCTTTTGCATAACTTATTTGCGTATTAATTTGATAATCGTCAATCTTTTGTACTTTCTCAAGCGCACCACCTTTTTTTCCTAATCCAGTATCTTCGAAAGTTAACGAATTAGTAGTGTTTCTTAAGTCTACTAAATCTGCTGCTGAACCTGCAATATTACCAATTCTATTATTATTTTTTTCTGCTTTAAATAAAGTTTCCCCTAAACTTAATAAATTATTTGTTGCAACAGCCTCAGCATTTTTCTCAATAAAGTCAGTTTCTATTTCATCTAATTTAAGTAAGCTTTCATTAACTTCTTTAAGTTGTTCACCAGTAATAGATGTGCCATCTGGATTAGTCGCACCTTCAACTAAATACTCATTTAAAGTTTTTCTTGCACTATCAATATCTTTATATTGATTTTTAATTACATCTTCTACAAAACCAGGTTCATTTCTAGATCGATTGTAAAATTCATACTCAGCATCTTCATTTACCCAATCTTTATAACGCTCAGATTGTTTAAGAAAAGTTTGTACTGATTGTGCAACTTTTTCTTTATCTATACTCTTAACCACTGTTTTTAAAAAAGCATCTTTATCTATACTAGAAAACTCAGTATTTTTTGTAATATAATCATATATTTGTTCAGGTTCCATACTGGCTGTCTTAAGTGACATATCCATAATTTCTTTTTCTTGATTCCTGCCTCTCTGTTGAACATTAATAGAATTATGTGAACCATTATTTCCATCATAACTATATCCACCTTTTTCTGTATATTCATTTAATGTTTTAAAATACCATTCTTTATAATCTTTTTCAGTATAATAAATTCCATCTATACGCTCCTTAGCTTTTTTATCTGCTTCTGCAAATGCAGCTTTTTGAGTTTTAATTCCTACAATTTCTGCTTCACTATTATAAACTTTATTAAGTTTAGAAAGTTTTTTAGCAGCCTCTTTAAAGTTTTTAGTTTTATTTAAATTACCAAGTAATTCATTTTTTTTACCATTAAGGACTTCTGAAATTTCAGAACTTCGTTTATCATCAGGGTTCAATGATCCAATACTAAGGTCAGCATCTTCAATAGCTTTAGTAACTGTATCGTAACGAGCTTGCTTTTGAGCCAATGGTTGAGCAAATGCCTCTAAACCTAATGGCTTATATTCAAATTGTACAGGTTTAGATTGTGGAGTAACCGCTCCTGAACCGAATTGAAACTTTTTCATATTATTAATTTTCTTTTCTTAATGCTTAATGATTACCCTACTTCACCATTATTTCTATTCTTTTTTCTTTTTTCTCTTTCTTCGTTACTAAAATAATTTTCAAAAGGTCTATCATACTTAAATTCAAAATCATCAGAGTACATATTGTTGTAATTCATTGCTACATCATCTTGCTGATTTGCTCTAGCAAAAGCAGCAAGTTGTCCGACTCCTGTGTTCAAAGCATCTTTTTTAGCAGTCATTACTTGTTTGTCATATGATTCCATAGCTGCGCTTCTACCTAAGTTTTCTTTCTCTATTTTAGCATTCGCTAATGCTTCTCGCGAATCAATATTTGCATTTTGATTATTTACAGTTTCGTAAATTTTCGCATCTTGGTTATCTTGATACATTTTAGCAGCTAGTAAATTCCCCATAACTCCAGAACCTTGATCAGTGTTACCTACGATTGAATTTCTAAAACCTGCAGCTGCTTGACCCGAGTTACGTAATTGTTGATCAGCATTTATTCTATTAAGTCTTACTTTACTTGCATAGTCAAGATCTAATGAATCTTCTTTACCAAAAATCCCTTGATAAAGATTAGCAGCCATTGGTGCAGCTTGTGCTGCGGCATTTATGAATGATTGTTCACCTCTAACTTCATCTTTTTGAGATAAGTCCATATTGACATTGCTACCAGGTATATATTTACTATTAGCATCATAATCATAGTTACCGAAGTCATAGTTACTATTTAATTTATTTACTTTATTATCCCATGCGTCAATATCAAATTTTACTGGACTTGCATTTTGTAAACCATTTGATTGAGAATATTGAAATATATTACCTCCATACTTTGACATTTGTGCACCAGGCATTCCTCCTTGTGGAGGCATTGGAGGCATTCCTCCTTGCATTTCTGGAGGCATTCCACCAGGTCCACCCTGAGGCATTCCTTGAGGCATTCCTTGAGGTTGTTGAGGTTGTTGCTCACTTAACATTTGATCCATCATTCCAGGATACTTAGCATTTATATTTTCCATTTCAGCATTAAAAGATTCCTCTTTCTTAGCATTCATAATATCACTTAGTTCAGCATGAGCATTAACGAAAGGAATTAAATCTAACCTTTTAGAATTTTCCTCAATAGAATCTCCTTCACGATTAGAATCTTTTCTTAATATTTTATTAGCAACTTCTAATACAGTTTTACCTACATACTTTTTTGGAAGATCATAATTTTCTACAATCGCTTTAGTAAGTTTCATTCCTTTATCTGAAGAAACAATAAATTGATTTTGTCCTGAAGGATCGCGTGGGTCAGGGAATTTAAGTTCTCCTTCTTCTACAAGATTAACTTGCCCTTGAGAATTTACTCCTTGTTTAATTCCACCATTAGGATTTTCAGTATGAGTACCGCCTGCACCAAATTCAGTAACAGGCATTTCATTCATTTCGTTTGCACCAAATCCTCCATTATTCATTGGACCACCATTTGCCAGTTTAATTTTAATAGGGTTATGTTCTGTTCCTTCATATTCATTAGTTTTCTGATCAAGTGCAGCATCTAATTCAGAAGGATATAATCCTCTATTGTAATATGGTCTACCAATTGAAGGAGTTACTACTGATGGATAACGAAAATCCCTCATACCAGAACTCCCTCTCCCTGCAGAATATCCTGTAGTATCTACTTTATACCGATCAGTACCGTGGTCTGTTGTGTAGTCTACGTTAAGGGAATAATTCTCATCGGATCTCTTGGCTTGATTATCTAGTACAGAACTTCGTTTTGAGACGTTTCCTTTAGTAAGAGGCACGTAGTTTTCCTCAGATGGGTTTATCATCCCAATCTTTTTAAGCCATTTCCCGTCTACTTTTTTGTACTTAGTGCCTTTATAAGTGTAAAAACCGTTTTTTGAATTACCACCATTTAAACTTCCTCCATTATTCATTGAACCACCATTTTTTAAACTTAACGGATTTTGATCATTTTGACGATTTACAAATTGTAATTGTAAATCGTCAAGATTACTACCATATGGATTTTTAAAGTAGTTTGGTAAAGTTGGTTTATTACCAGGTGCTGCATAAGGAAGAGTCTCTTCATAAGGAGATGCTGGATATGTTGGCGCACCTTCTGGAAGATTACTTGTAGACATTCTACCTGTACCATATTGAGCATATGCTGATCCGTTAATTCCCATATTATACATGTCATTACCGTATTTACCAATTTGATCAAATTGATTAATTGGATTACCAACATTATTTAAAATACTATCTGCGCCACCTGCTATTGCATCTGCACCACTTGCTAATGCATTTGCATCAATAGCCTTATCTACTTTTCCTCCAACAATTCCTCCAACAATTCCAATACCTGTACCTATTGCACCTGTTCCTTTAGTAGCATTAGCTTTATCTTGTTCTCTTTGAACAGTTTCTGCATAAGCTGGATTAGAGGGATCATTTAAAATTGCTGCTCGTTCAGCATTTAATTTATCAGCTTTTGAATCAGTAAGTTGATCATATGTCATTTCACCTGCACCAACTAGCATACTACCTGGTGTACCAAGTGCGCCACTAGCTGCGCCAGCACCAGTTTTTACAGCAGCATCAGCATAATCTATATTCTTCCAATCCATCTTTCCATCATCAGATGAAGCTGCATTTTCAGAAGCATAATCAAACATACCTCCTACAGCCCCAAGAGGAGCAGCTATTGCTGTTCCAATAACTGGAACATTACCAATAATACTTGCAGCAGTTCCTAATACATCAGAAGTTATTCCTGCGGCAGCACCATATTTATGATATATTGGACCTCCATATTTATTCTGATTATTTATTGAACCATCATTCTCGTTAGGTATTACGTGACCTAACTGAGGTCTAATAGCATTTGTAGGTACAAAAACTTGCTTACCAGTAAAAGGGTTAACTATAGAGGACTGCTTAAATACTGCTTTATCATTTCTTTCAGGACTATACTCACCTGTATAATCTTGTCCTTGTGTCCCATGCTTTGTTCCAAACTGAGTACCTTTAGCGGGCACCCATTTACCTGTATGGGTGTCAAGGAATTTTTGATCATTACTAAAATACAGGGCAGCCATTTTCTCACCACTACGCATTTCTTCCCAGTTACGCCCGTCATACATTTCAGTAAAATCGTCAGGTTTAGGCATATTATAATCTTCAAAAAGTTGTTTTTGATTTAACTTTGTTTTATTGTTTCTTGTCGTATAATACTGATCAAAGTTAATTTCTGTACCATTATCTGTACCATTATCCATACCATCAGAATCACTGTACTGATACATTTTTTTATTTCCTGTACCATATTGATTATACATTGGACCTCCATTAGTTTTAAATAATTGTCCTTGTCCAAATACTGGTGTTTTTTTAGGTGCTCCCATAGTAAGATTTAATTTATCAATATACTCATTTTTAGGTTTAATGACTACATTATGTTCTGGTTCTACTCCAGCAGAATACTGGGTAATATCTTTATTACTTTTATTACTTTTATTACTTTGAAGTAATATATTATTTTTTTTATATAAGTCATCAAGTATGTCAAACTTAATTTTTTTTGATGAGTTTTTAATTTTGTCTTTTGATGCTTCAGGTAATTTATTATACTCTGCTATATGATTTGAATTTAAATCTTTATTTAAATCTTTCTCTTTAGAATTATTAATTTTTTCAAATTTTTCGTCAAATTTATAATTTTTAGCAAAGTTCAATCTTTTATCAAATGTTTCTTTAGCAGGAAAGTTTCCAAATCCTGCATTAGCACTAGTTAATAAAAAATTAGCATCTTCTAAATTATTAATATTATTAAAATCTAAATATTTAGAAAATCTTTTTTTATATGAATTAGGTTTACTTTTTACTAATCTAGGAAGTTCTTCATTAATTCTTTTAGATAAAAACATAACTGCTACTTCTGCTTGTAAGTCAGAATCAGTGTCTAATAACTCAGGATTATTTACTAAATCGACACCTAGTTCTTCACCCACTTTTTTATACGAATAATATCCAGTTAACTGATTTAGTCCCCTTCCTCTATATTTGTAACCATTATTATTATTATTACCTAATCTATTCCCATATATAAAGTTACCTAATTCCTTAGGACTTTTTTCATACTTAGTGGCTAGTGAATTATAATTATATTTACCTTGACCTTTGGCTACTTTCTTACCTGTTTTAGAAAACTTCCCCCATACTTCAGGCAATCTTTCTTTACTATAATACATATCTTCAGGTACACCATCTACTCCACCTTCTGACATAATAATACCCATCATTGCTCTTTGCATGTACGGATTAGTAATGCCATACTCGTTCATATAACTTATTAAGACATTATTTTTATTAGGGGGATCTTCAGAAACCGACATTGCTCCTCCTGTTGCAAACACTGCAGGTGGTATCTCAGTAGTATCTCTATAAATGTCTGCTCCCTGTGAAGGGTAATTCCAAGTAGGTATATTTTTAGGTGCTCCTAATCCACCACCGTATTTATTAAATGCAGGTGCTATTTTTTTATAACCTTGATTATTTCCATTAATGTCTTCATAACCTTTAGCAAAATGCTCAGCATCTTGATTGTTATCAAAACGAATAGCCTCATTACTTTGAGGCCCGTAGTTACCTAATTGTAATTGACCATTTTCATTTTGAATTTGAGGTACAGCATAATTGTCCATGCTACTCATAAAATGAGTTCCTGTATTACCATTATCAAAATTATAAGGTTGATCAGTAGGCGCAACCATTCTTTTAGCTGCAGGATTACCAAACTCATTTGCGTATGCAAGTTTAGACTTCATCATCCCATCCATTCGGTCTTGGTCAAAATACTCTTCTTGACGAGGTCCTGAAGGAGCTTGATAAAGATTTGTTGGATCAACAGGAACAGAGGATCTACTATCCATTACACGGTTGTATTCTTTAGCTTCAGCAGCAAGTCTTTGATTTTCTTTATAATCAGCAAGGGCTGTATAATCAGTATCAAAAATATAATCCTTAGCATTGTTTAATCTATTTCCAAATACTTCATCTGAAGGAATTTTACCATAACCAGCATTAGTTCTAGTTAATATGTAAGCAGCGTCTTCAAAATTATCAATGTTATTAAAATCTACATAGTTAGCAAGATCACCATAATTTCTAGGATTATTTTTTACTATTCTAGGAAGAGTTTTAGTAAGTCTATCTGATAAAAATCTTATAGCAGCATGTGCTTGTAAGTCAGTATCATTGTTGAGTAAGTCGGGGTTAGATACTAGATCTACTCCTAGTTTATTACCTAATGAATCGTAAGCACCTCTCCCTGTCAATTGATTAGATCCACCCCCTCTAAATTTCCAACCATCACCTGGTTGTACATTGCTAGGAATACTATCACTACTATACACAAAGTTGGCAAGTTTTTCAGGGGAGTGTTCGTATTCAGAAGCTAATCTGTTATAGTTATACTTACCTTGTCCTTTTTTAACACGTTTTCCAGTTGTAGAAAAACGACTAAAAACTTCAGGTAAACGTTCTTTAGAATAATTTAAGTCTTCCCGTACTCCTTTTATACCTCCTTCCCCCATAATAATTCCCATTATGGATTGCTGCATATATGGATTTGTAATATTATACTGGTTCATGTATTTTAACAAAGCTATCTCTAACTCTTCCTTCTTTTTATTACGTTTAGCAGGTTTCTTAGGTTCATCAATAGATTCCATAGATCCACCATTTGCAAACGGAACTTCTCTTACTTTAGTAGTCCCCATATCATGTTGTCCTGAGTAAGGTGGAAGAAGTTGCCCATTTGCTAATAAAGGCATTCCTGTTTTTGACATATCAATAAAACCAGTAGGCGTATTAATATCAATGAATGGCTCATTACGATACTGAGAATCATCTCGGTATCCCATAATACTTTTTTTATCTACTTTCTTATTAGCCATTAGTACATTTGAATATCGTAATGATGAATAATTCTATTTAAAATAATTTCTCGATTATAAGTATTGTCAAAATATAAAGTTAATATAAAATGAGTACTTCTCAAACGATCTGTGCTTCCATTATTTTGATCGCGTGGAATCTTTAATCTCCATTTATCAAATTTACGTTTAATTCTACCAGAAGAAAATGTAACCTTTCCAGTATCTTGATATTCAGTCGTTACTTGAAATCCAGTAATAGTCTGAGCTCTATTTATATTATTTTGATCATCTTTAACAATAGAATTAAATTCTATGAACCGAAGAATCTTGTTAACATCAGCATCTTTATTTAAAACTAGTTTAATAAATGCTTCTTCTTTATTATTATAAAATTCACCATAATTTCCTGAATTATGTTTATATACTTCATTTCTTGTATTTGGATTTGTAGATAATAAAATATCTCCATTCTCAATATACAAAGGCGGTGTAGCACTATATCTTGATGAAAATTGACCAGCAAGTTCATCAAATACTAATGTTAATGTAGTAGTAGGTAACGTAGTAGTAAGTATTGCATTAGCATAAAGTTCTTGTAAAAGTAGATCAATATCTTCAGTATCAAGACTAGTATATGTTACTGTAATAATATAATATTTTTTATCATAAAAAACAATTTGACCTTGTGAATATAAAGTATTAGATTCTAAATTAAATGCTTGCCATATTCCATGGAATGTAAATAACACTTCATTATTTACCAAATCTTTTACTATATGTACTCCTTTACCAAGGATTGGATTATCTCCACCATTTTCTTTACGTAAAGAAATATCTCCTTGTAAATCTTTAAGGAAACCATGCATTCCTTTTACTTCAGAAAGAGGACGGTTCCCACCTTCACCGCCAATAAGGAATATTTTTTTATGAAGACCATCCCAATAATATATACCAGCATCTGTTACTTGCACAGCCCATTGATGAATACATCCATAGCTATTAGTAATATACTTATGATCCTGAAAACCTTTAGATGAACCTAATTCTGTTGGAATACCATCAGCAGTAGTAGTGACTGCTCTAGGGTTAATAGAATACTGACCAACCGCTTTATCTTGGAAGAAGAATATTTCATCTACACTATTTACTATTTTATTAATTGGTCCATAGTCATCAACATCATAGTAATTATTTATTCCAAACTTAGTCCATGAATCAACTGATTCTGAATTAATTTTTGAATTTGAAATATATGCCCTAACATCATTTACGTTACATGTTTCATCAAGTGAACTAGGCTTAGTAAAAAATGCTAAATCGTCAGATTCTATTGAGTACGCTTCATTGTAAGTATCAGTATACATATTGTAGTGATCTGTTCCTACAACTTTTTTACCAAAACTACTTTTAGTATTATCAGTTTCTTGTCTCCAGATAGTACTTTCTACACTTCCACCTACTTCAAATTCTACATCAGTCTTTGTAGTAGCACCATATGATAGAGCTATGTTTACTCGCGACTCTGTAACCATACTAATAGTAGAAGTTCTATTATTATTAAAGATTTGTTGTATAGTACCTGACACAGCATTTTGATAGAATTTATCCCACAAAAATCCTGCGCTTTCTTGAAAAGTAAACATGTTTAAGAAAATATCACCTCCATAAACTTTAGGATTAGTATTTACTTTATCAATTACTGGAGAAGCAGGCATAAAAATATTACTTTCTAATGCATCTTGCGTAAAACCTCCATATACTTCTTGTCTAGGTACAAGTATATCTAAAATTGGAGTACTTGTTAAATCTTCATTAGCTGCTGTACCATTAATAGGTGCAATGTTTGAAACAGATCTTACAGGCCCTGTACCTGCACCTACACCTGTACTAAAAAAATGTTTTGCTGATACAGTAGGCAAAGGGTTTGTACTATCTAAAGGATCAGTATCAATTAATTTTATTGAACCTGTAAACCCTGATGCTCCTTTATGGAATGCAGAAGTCCAAGTTACTCCACTATCACTATGATCGTTTAGACCAGGTAAAGTATTTCCTAGGTAAGCATAAAAATTTCTAAAGTAATAACTTCCTACAACACCTGCATCAGTAAATCCACTATACGGTCCTAGATTTCTATCTAAATCGTTTTGCATTTCAGGATCTAATCGTCTATTGTCAGAAAATGTTATTCTATTTACACCCCTCCATTGTTTAATATATTCAATAGCTTTAAGAGAAGTACTCTTATCTACTTGACCTACAGAACGTAACTTACGTCTATGGTCTTCCATTAAGTCTCCTAGAGTTTCACTAGTAGCTGGTGCAGAATGTAGTATATTAAAAGATTTTCCCTGTTGAGGTTCTAGAATAGTATTACTATTAAAGGACAAAGCAGATCCTGCATCTGGAGTATTAATACTAGAATAATATTGCCCATATCTCCCTGTCATAAGTAAGCATGATCCTGGAGTAACTGCACTATTAATTCCTTCAAAATCAAAAGATACATCAGGAGAATTAAAAGTCATATAAGACCCGAATGCATCAAACGGAACTCCTGCAATATTATTATTATTCAGAGTAGTAAAGTTACCGTTAACTCCAAACGCTGTTCCAGATGGATAATCAAAGCCTGGGTTACCAGGATCGTTGTCTCTATTTTGATGATAAGGAAATAAGTGTAAAATATCAGTACTGTCATTAGGCCCTGAAAGATTGTATCCTCCTGAAGGTGCAGGTAAACCTCCACCGCCAGAATCAGAAGTGATATCTATCTTCATCCCTATTTTCATTATTCCAGAACAAACTCTATGTGAATCAGAAACACTACGTTTAAGACGCACTATTTGATAACTATCTATTTCAGTTAAGAAATTAGGACATGTTGAGAAATCAATATTAAATTCTATTCCCATTGCATATGCAGTAGTATCTACTGATGTAGGATAATTATCATTAGTTTCTATACTTAAAGGAAAGTAAGTAGTACTTGAATCATTAGCTACAGAATCATCATCTGAAATATCTGGAAATTTAATATCACCAATATATTCTACAAAAGAAGCTTCGCCTTTTTTACTGTAAAATACAATTCCAAATCTATAAGTTTCACCACGTTTATATCCCCTAAGTAAACCTGAAATAAAAGGAGAGGCATTTGAATCCCAAGTATTATTTGCATAATTTCCATAACCATCGTTTAAATCAACAGCTACATTACTAATGTGATTTAAGTTAGCAAAGTCTGGAGCTGCTTCATTATCTATTAAAAACGGTTCAAGATGAAAGTTATAAGTAATGTTTGGTCCTTGACCACCGAGTCTTAAACCATCAGCTTGAAACTTAAATTGAAAATTATCATGCCATGCTTTATCCCAATGCGCATCTTTATTAAAATTGGAATTAAAAGCTTTGTCTAAATCAGTAGTAAGGGAAGTATCTTCTTGTAATGCAGAATTAAAACGTTTAGTATTTGGATTAAAAGATTCTCCAAGTTCTGTCAACCTTGCCTGAGCATCAAAATTAGATCCTTTAATATTTGCCACTATTAATGCATTATCCTTCTGACTTAATGTTTTAGCAGTTTTAAAGGAATATGCTTTAGTAGTATATGTAAATAAATCTATTTCAAAGGTAGTAGTTTCTGTACCAGTATGTATGAATACTATTTCATTAGCACTACCTATATTCTTAGTTTCAACAGAAAATACTTGAGGAGTTCCTGTAAGATCTGGATGAAAAATATGAATAAGAGTAATTGATTCAAAACCCCCATAATTACTTGTATCAATAGTAATTTCTAATGCTTTGCCTACATTATAAGATTCAGTGTTACCATTATATTGACGAGTTTGTAATTCAGATTCTAAATCCTGTACGGTATGAATCATATTACCTGGAGGAGAAATTAAACTTTCTTTACCGTCAACAGTAGTAAGTAAATACGCATATTGATTATTCCCAGCAAGTAAATTTCCACCAGTTAATACATTCGTTAAAAGAGGTTGTACATATTTTATGTTTGGAAAAATATCGATAAGTCCTAGCTCAATAGTTAATGAATTAGGGTCTACAACATTAAGTGATCTAAAATATTCTTGATAATCAGAAAAATATACACGTTGTATACAATCAGATTCGTATCTTCCAAACGATGCAATTGGACGCTTTTTACTAAATAGTAACTGACTATTTTTATATACAATAGTAGGTTGTGATATAAGATTCTGATTAGTATCATCATATTCTAATGTGAATATCCAACCATTATTCCCATTGTCATCAGCAGTAAAAAGAATTATTGTATTACGTATTGACGTAGCACCAATAATTTCCATAGTACCATTTACTCCAATATCACTATCTGTAGTAGGAAGTGCAAAATAAAACCTATTACCTTTTATATTAGTAATTGCACCTTGAGAATTTCCTGAATCAGTAGTAATTCGTATATCGAGAGCATCGATATATAAACCTTCACCAATGCTATCGTATGCAGCATCAGACGTTAATCCTTTGTATATATTAACACCTTGTTTCATTCTATTTATTTATAGGTCTTGTGGGTCGTTACTGCTTCCTGTATTAGTACGTCCTCTAAAAAAACGTTGTTCTGGTATTTGAAAATTAGCAAAAAATGAAGAATGCGCATTTAAATCTGGAATAGTACGCACATGTGAATTTTTAGCAGACTCTGCTTGATCAACATTTTTGTTAAGCTTAGCAGCATTTACAGCTTGTGATAAATACCAATCTCTATCACGTTGAATTTCAGCATAAAAATTTGGATCTACTGAACCAGTTCTACGTAATTTTCTTGAAGCTTTCCATGCTAAGTCGTGTGCAGCAGCTTCTAACCATGATTGGTCACCTGGAATTAAAGGACCTCCATCATTATCAGTAGGAATAGCTTCTATTGCCATTGCAACAAACCCTTGTGAAAAAGAAGTAAATATGTAATTATTGTTTACAGTATAAGTATTACTTGATTGAGTAGTATAATCTCTATCGTCTTTATGATATCTATCGTGAAAATGATCTGTTGACCATCGCATAGGAGTTAATGTACCTTCACCACATTGAGCTTGTTCTAGATTACTTACACCACCTAGTCTAGCTGTCTGAACAACTTTATATAGATCTGAAGGTAAGTCACCACGACCATCGCAAATATGAATATAACGAGTAGACTTTTCCATGACCATTCCTACTTTTGTAAGAGCCATGAATTCAGCCAACCATTCCATTGCTTGCTCATCATCGATAGCAAAGCCCCAATCACGCATTTGCTTATCTACAATAGCTTTATACGATACTGTATTACCTGTGTAACTCATAATTTAAATATTATTCTTCACCTTCCATGTACTCCTCAAGCTTATCGGCCATTGATTTTTCTTCAAGTGGGTTAGTAAGGGAAACTGATTTTTCACATTTATATTGCCACTCATTATTATCATCCTTAAAACGTTTATCTACAGTTTTAATAAAACCTCCTTCAACTTCTTCAACTCTTGTTTCTATCGAACTACCATCTTCAGCTTGAACACGTTTAGTAGTTACTTTTGATTCTATTCCTGATTTCATTCCTGCAATTGATTTATTGTTATCCATAATAAAATATTTTTCTTTCTGGTTTAGTTACAACCTCTTTAATCATACGTGAGTATTGACGAGAGGGTTTAAATTTATAGAACCTTTTGTACTTTATTATTGCAGTACTATTGTCCCATATGTGACGATAAAATTCTTGATTAGTATGTTCATTATCAAAATATATAACTTTTTTATTTTTAAGTTCTACAATTTCATCACGCGTTAATCCTTTATATAATCCTTCCCAGTATACCCAGGTACTAGCCCAGTTTACTTCTAATGATTTTGCAAGCTTCCCATTCTTTTTAAAGAAGTTTAGCTTTTTTGCTTGTACTCTAATAAAACCTAGTTTTCCAAACTTAAGCTCTAAATTTTCTTTAACTATCGCTTCACTATAAGTATTCAATAATTCTTTAATAAATCTAGAATATTGAGTTCTCTCTAACTTAGCTAATTTAGCATTCTTTCTATAGTGAGCAAAAAAATCATACTTCTTTATATCACCTATTTTTTTACCTTTACCTCTTTTTAAATAATTATTACTCATTATTTATAGTTTAAGCCTTTGGTTGAGCAGGGGCTGATGCACCCCCATCTGCTAAATCATCTTGAGCATTATTATTATCTTCTTGTGGAATCTGACGCTTTTGTAATAATTGCTGCATTACTTGACCTTTAACATAGGCCCACATCCATTGATTTAATGGATATGGATCATTAGGTGTCCAGCAAATATTATTTTCACTACAATTAAGAAATTCTGCAACTGCAGTAGGATCTTCAAATACTCCTCGTATTGTTATTTTTTTTAACAATGCTAATGAAAAAGAATCTTTACTAATTACATAAATATAATTATCATATAAAAAAGAATATACAGTTTTTTTAGTTGTACGTCCTTCTCCAATATAAGGAACTCTATCGTAATTAATAAAAGAAAATCGCTTAGATGTTATTACTATAGGTCCTACTGACGTAATAGCTTTACTGTGATGAAATTCTATTGTATTTGGAATTCTTCGTTTAGTACGTAAAATTTTACATCCTAATGGAATATTTACGCATGGACAATTATAAGGATCTACTAATTCTAAATCTTCACAAAATGACTGTTGAATATTTGGATCAATTTCCCTTTTCTTATTATATTCATTTCTAATAAATAATGAACGTTGTTCATTAATTAAATCAGTATAATATAATGTAGCAAAAATAGAATCTGAATTATTAATATTCAGACCTTCATCTAACTGGCTATGTAAATCAACTAATGGTAACATTATACAAATATATTAAAAATTTAGCTTATATTATTTCTTATTTTGTATTGTAAATAATCCATATAAGTTTTATTATTTACTTTAAACGGAACTCTACATTCTTTGTTACTACATTTCAAGTAGTGCTGTATTGTTCCTGCTGCAGTTGTATACGTTTTATTCCACCATGGTAATGATGAACATTCTGGACAATGAAATTTTTCTTCTCCACGTAAAACTGCATAATGCATGTTTGGTTTAACGTATGTTTTTATTTTATTAAATACTGCTTCTAAAGAAACAATATCACCATCGCCATAAAAAAGTAAATGGTCTAATGCTTCTTGACTTTTATGAATAACAACATCTACCCACGTATCCATTCCTCCTGCATCTTTCTTACTTACTAAATTGTAATACTTACATACTTCTTTAAGTGAGTTACTTGGAAGATTAAGATATTTTTTACATAGTTTATATGTGTCAATCTCATTGTAAGTATGCCTCATTTCTAGTCCGTGATACAATGCCCTAGTTCTAATCCAGGGTGTATCAAATCGTTTTCCATTGTGCGTAATAATCTCATCCGCTTTATCCATTTGCGCAATAAACTTTTTTATCATTGCTTTATCACATTGCTTTTTAAGCCCCCAATGTAGATGATGAACTTCTTCTTCACCTTCCCATCTCCAGTGTATAGATATAATTTTAGCGTATTCTAGGATTTGGTGTGGCAAAATATTTTGGTTATAACCTGGTCTCCAAAAATGCCCTTTGCAAAAACTTGTTTCAATGTCATAAAATAATCTATTCCTTACCATAATCTTAATTAAGTTTTATAATATCTTGAATTTTACTCTGAGGAGTAATATAAATACCATTATTTTTAAAGTAAGATATAATCATACTTAAGTATCCATTTCCTGCACGAGCTCCTGTAGAGTATATTTTTACAAACTGATCCAACTGTCCAGTAAATTTAAAGTTATATCCTGGTACATAAGGACTCATTCCATATAACTTTGTATGCTTAGCAATCTCTTTACTAAAGTAAGGCTTTATACATTTACGTCTTCCCATAGGATAAGCTCTATGTGTTCCATTAACAATAGAATTTATATAATCCTGCTGTAAGTCAATACCGTCTAATAATGAAAGCATTGTACTGTTAGCTCCAGAATCAGTATTACCAATATTCCCTGGATTATTATGACGGTATGATCTAGTTCCTTTTCTGAAACCTTCTTTATATGCCATAATAGTAATAAGTAGTCTAAGACCTTTAGGTTCGTCCCTCATTAGACTTTCCATTACAGGAATGTATTCATTAAGCATTTCACTGTTAAATTTTACTCTAACATTCCAACTAATAGGTTTATCTGGAAATACAGATCCTTGAAAAGTGACACCTTTATACTTCTCATCAAATTTTGAAATAGAAGGTTCTATATGAATACCTAAACGACTTAATGTAAGCTTACCTACTTTTCCGTCAACTACAAGACCATTAATTTTTTGAAATTTTCTTATAGCTCTATCAGTTGCTGGACCAAAATTTTGAGAATAAGGTAACCCTATTGACCAAAGACCAATAGCATTTAACCCTTTTTGTATCTCAATTACATGAGGTCCACTATCACCTCTCTTTACAATAGCACCCATATTATTTATTTTAATATATTAAAAATTGATGGAATATATCCTCTAAGGATAAATCCTCCTACTAATCCTATTATTAATATTAGCCACCATATTCTACCCATCATACGGGTAAACCATGAACCTTTCTTTCTTTTTGTTTC
>TARA_R110002153_G_scaffold89582_2_pt1 | contig 16538 bp, 25 predicted proteins | sample TARA_R110002153 | Tara Oceans TARA_R110002153 (sample SAMEA4398193) | marine metagenome | biome: Polar Biome; feature: [SRF] surface water layer (ENVO:00010504); material: water (ENVO:00002006), including particulate matter (ENVO:01000060) such as... | depth 5 m
TAATATTGTTGAGGACATTCGCATTGAACGTCTAATTCAAAAAACATATCCTGGTCTACCTCGAGTTTTCCGCACAGCTTATACTGCTCTTACTGAAGATGACTTCTTTGGTATCAAAGGAAAAGACGTCGATTCTCTCAAGTTTCTTGACCGACTCAACCTTCGTGGCAAAATCGGCAATCTTGCTGATATTCCACTCAACGACGAAGAGGATTCAATTTACAACAAATGTGTAGAAGCAGAGTCATTTGACGATGTTCTTGAGATTTGTGCTGCGATTAAAGAATTTATTGAAAACAACCCTGAGCCAGAAGAGCCAGAGTCAAGCGATCAAGGCTGTGCTGAGAAAGACGATGCTGAGAACGACGAGACACCTGATACACCTGACACAGAGTCTAATGACGACAACGAGGGTAAAGAAAGCGACGACGGTACTGAGTCTCACAGTAAAGCTACTGATGAAACTGACGAAGAGCCTGAAGCTGATACTTCTTCTGCTGATATTAAGTCAGAAAACGACGACAGTGAAACAGCTAATACTGACGAGCAAACTGAAGAGGGTAACAATGGCGAGCCTGAGCCACCTAAAGATTTTGTTTCCGACACACTAACAGATTTTGATCGTTCACTTCAAGATGAAGTCAGTGCTCCGCAAGACAACGGTTACACACCACTTCTTGCTCCTCGTAGAGAATACATCTACGATACAATTGTTGATTACAAAACTCTTGCTAAATCTCGTGAAGACGCTAAGATTATAAAAGGTTTCAGAGGTATAAGTGACCACCAGATTGCCAAATACAAAGAATTTAAGAAAGTTACTAACAAGAAGGTCGGTACTCTCGTCCGCGAGTTTGAACAAAGAAAAGCTGCTTATCAATACTCAAGGGCTTCTCAAGCTCGGACAGGTAAGCTTGATGTCAATAAGCTTCACGCTTACAAGATGACAGATGAGATTTTCCTTAGTCAAACAAAATTGGCTAATGCTAAATCACACGGAATGATTTTCTTGCTCGACTACTCTGGTTCAATGTCTAATGTATTAGGCGACGTACTCGCTCAGACTTTAAATCTAGTCACCTTCTGCAAAAAAGTTGGAGTTCCTTTCGTAGTGTACTCTTTCACTTCACGTTATTGCATGAGAGATGGCCACAAGAGCAGAATGGAGCCAACAATTAATGAAGTTAATTTAGGTGACGTAATGCTTATTGAGCAAATCTCAAGTGACCTTTCAAAGCCAGACTACGAATCAGCTTTCCACAATCTGTGGTTGAGGTCTGAAAGATACTCTAGTGCAATTTCAGATTACGACGAGCTCGGTGGTACTCCACTTGACAACGTATTGACTATGATGCCTACTATCATTAACGACTTTATTGCAAAACACAAAGTTCAAAAACTAAACTTTGTAACTCTTACGGATGGCGATTCACATCAGATTCAAACAAATCACGAATACGGTGAGAGAGCTGGTAAGTATCACGTTAAGCTTAATGGTAAGTATCACACAATTTATCGCCGAGCTACTGAGCATCTTATGAAAATTATTCAAGACATGAGAAGTGTTACGACGATTGGGTTCTTTTTACCAAACTCAAAAAACGAAGTAAAGCGAGTTATTGAAAGACGCGTCGGGTATCACCAACGCGAACAAGTTGCTAAGCTTCGTAAAGAGCACAAAAAGGAGGGTTTCATAAACATGAAATGCGACGGATTTAACGCTTACTACTTGCTTGATTCTGATGTCAGAATTGACGACACCGACTTTACTTACGAATCAGATGGTATTGACATCGCTTCTACTAAGAGAGCACAAACAAAATTGGCCAAAGAGTTCGGCAAACACCACTCTGCGGCAAGGAAAAACCGCGTGCTTTTGACCAACCTTGCTACTCAAATTGCATAACCCTTTAATAATAAACAACATAAACTTCTGTACAAAATACGTAAAGTATGATATAATATTATTATAAGATTGATTATGACTGAAAACAAAGAAAAACAACTCCGCGAGAAATTCGCAAATGAAACCGCCCCGGTACGTCGCAAAGACATTAATGCTGCTGGTGCTGAACTCGGAATGTCCGAGTATGAAGTGTGGAAAGTAGTGAAGACATTACTCTCTGCTGGTAAACGAGGCTACTTTTATTTCAAGGCGCCTGCCACTGAAGTTTCAGCTCCTGCTGAAAAACTCTCCGCCGCCAAAAAGTTTAAGATGGCGACCACAGTTGCTTCAGTTGTTGACGACGAAATTTACATTCCAAAAGCTGACCCAACATATGTCAAATGGGGCGAGTACAAAACTGTCTTGTCCGTGATTGAGTCTGGTCACTTTTTCCCACTTTACATTTCTGGCATGTCTGGTAATGGTAAAACCTTTATGGTCGAACAAGCGACTGCAAAAGCTAAGCGTGAATACATCCGAGTTCAAATTTCGCCTGAGACAGACGAAGACGATTTGATCGGTGGCTTCCGTTTGATTGATGGCGAGACCATTTTCCAAAAGGGCCCTGTTATCAAAGCTATGGAGCGTGGAGCTATTCTACTCATAGACGAGATTGACCGAGCAACCAACAAGATCATGTGTCTTCAAGGTGTACTCGAGGGTAACCCAGTGCTTCTTAAAAAGACTGGTGAAGTTATCAATCCTGCACCTGGTTTCAACGTAATTGCTACTGCAAATACTAAGGGTCGTGGTTCTGACGACGGTCGCTACTCCGCAGCTTCTATTATTGACGATGCCTTTCTTGAGCGATTCGTTGCTTCAATCGACCAAGCCTACGCACCATCAAACGTTGAGAAAACAATTCTCACCAAGCATGCTGCGAAGTACGACGTCGACGACTCGGATTTTATTGAAAAGCTCGTCAGTTGGTCAACGGTAATCCGCAAGACTTTCGAAGATGACGCTATCGACGAAGTGGTTTCAACACGACGTCTATGCCACATCGTTAAAACACATTCCGTTTTCAACGATCGCTCTAAGTCAATTGAGCTCTGCATCAATCGTTTCGACGACGAAACTAAGACAGCGTTCCTTGACCTTTACACAAAGATCGACGAATCAGCCGAGCCAATTGCGTCTGAAGATCAAACCACAGAAACACTTTCGGGTAAAGAAGTTGACCCGTTTTAATACAGTCATAACTCAATCAATCGTGGCTCCTGCAATTCTGCGGGGGTCACACTTGAGTAACACTTATTTTAAAATTTTATGAATAACACAGGAATTAAATATGATGCAGGTAAACCAGAGTACGGTTTACTTCCTGCTCATGCTCTAGAGGAAGTTGCAAAGGTTCTTACTTTTGGAGCTGACAAATACGACCGAAACAATTGGCGTAAACTTGAAAACCTTCAGCGTCGTTATTTTGACGCTGGTCAACGCCACATGTGGGCCACTAAACGTAATGAGATTGCAGACCCCGAATCGGGCCTACACCACATTGCACATTCTATCGTCTGTTTGCTTTTTTATCTTGAAAGCGAGCTCAATTCTGATATAGTACTAACTAACAATGAAACTAAGTAAAGAAACAATATCCGTACTAAAAAACTTTAGTACGATTCAACCCAACCTCGTAGTTAAGCCTGGCTCGACTATTTCAACATTGGCTGATGCTAAAAACATTATTGCTGAATCAAACGTCAAAGAAACGTTTCCGCAAGAGTTCGGAATCTACAATCTAAATGAATTTATTAATGCACTTTCATTAGTTGAAGAACCCGAGCTAGAATTTTCTGAAAGACATGTCACAATTGTTGGCAGTGATGGAGCTAAAGTAAAATACCATTTTGCTGACTCATCTATTCTTACAAAGAAAGAAAAGGATATCGCGATGCCATCAAGCGAACTAAGTGTAGTCTTAACTGACGAACAGATTAATACTATCCGCCGAGCTGCAGGAGCACTTGGTCAATCGGTACTTTCATTTACAATTGAAAACGATGAATGTATTGCTCGAGTAAAAGACCCTAACAATGCTAGTGCGAATTCATTTTCGATTGTAGTTGGAAAGGGTATGAGCGGAGCATATGATAAAGAGTTCTGTGATGCAATTGATTTCCAATTCCTAATTGCTAACTTGAAGCTTATACCCGGCACCTATAACATCGATATTTCAAGCAAATTAATTTCAACGTGGAGTGGTAATGATGTAAATTATTTCATTGCACTAGAAAAGACCAGTAAGATTTTTGATAAATAAAATCTTTAACCTACACATAATATTATGAGTGAAGAAACACAAGACGCCGCTGCGGCAGAAGCAGCACAAAAAGAACCTGTAGTTTCAACTGCAGATGAACTAAACTTGAATGACCTCGCGGTTGTTCTTCAAGTCATCGACGTATGTTCTAAACGCGGAGCATTCGAAGGTAATGAACTGAAAGACGTGGGTACTCTACGTAATCGCATCGCAGCATATGTTGATGCTCGTGCACCAGCACCAGAACCAGAAAAGACTGAAGACACAGCCGTAGAAGGGGATTCTTAATTCAATGGAGGTCACATTCGTGTGGCCTCCTTTTTTTATTATATTATATTATGAGAGAAAATCTATTATGGGTTGAGAAGTACCGACCCAAAACAGTCAAAGACTGTGTGCTTCCAAAAAAATTAAAACAAACATTTTCCGAGTTCGTTGCGAACAAAGATATTCCTAACATGATTCTTGCTGGTACAGCAGGAACAGGAAAGACTACAATCGCACGAGCTTTGTGTAATGAGTTAAATGTTGACTCAATGATTATTAATGCGTCTGAAGAAGGTGGCATTGATATTCTACGAAACAAGATAAAACAATTTGCGTCTTGTATGACGTTAGATGTTGAGTCAAAGTATAAAGTAATTATACTAGATGAAGCTGACTATCTAAATCCGCAATCTACTCAACCAGCTCTTCGTGCTTTTATCGAAGAGTTTGCAGGTAATTGTAGATTTATACTTACATGTAATTTTAAGAATCGTATCATTGAGCCTTTACATTCTCGTTGTACTGTTATTGATTATACTGAAGCGAATGATGCAAAGCTTTATCCTGCTTTTATGAAAAGACTGATGCATATTTGTGAATCAGAAAACATTGAGTACGATAAACAAGCTATAGCTGATTTGATTATGAAACATGCGCCTGATTGGCGAAGAGTTATTAATGAGTGTCAACGCTATTCGAGTTCTGGTAAACTATCTACTGAAGCGTTAGTTTCAAACGATGCTTCTATTACATCTCTTGTAAAACATTTAAAAACAAAAGACTTCAAACAGATGCGAGGATGGTGTGCTTCAAATTCTGACATTGACACGTCTGTAGTATTCCGTAAGATATATGATAAGGCTTATGATATACTTGATCTGCAATCAATACCACCTGTAATTATTTTGTTAGCGGATTATCAATACAAAGCTGCATTTGTTGCAGACCACGAATTAAACTTAGTTGCTTGTCTAACTGAAATAATGGCAACTGCAACATTTAAATAAAATGACAAAACATAATAAAAGTAAATCCTGTGTGTGTTCTCCTAAGTATGGTTCAATGACCTTTTGGAAGAATAAAGATTTTTGGCAAGCAATGCTTATGTACGCATGCGGTGTAATTTTGCTATTACTTACGTTAACTTACTGCGGAAAAACAATGTAATATGAATATAGGAAAATACTGCATCGACATTACAGAGTTTGAATCACGACCATGGTTTAGAGTAGAGCTCGAATACGAAGAGAATGACGAAAATAAAGGGTATGCTTATGTGTTTCGTGGGTGGCTGTGGTTTGTTGTATCGTATAAAGTAGGCTTTGGTTGGAAAGAATTTCAAGAGACAGTTCACAACATCGTTGACAATAAGAAAAATTAATATAGTATTAATAGTATGGGCAAAGGAATGGAACCAAAAAAATCGTACGACGATAAGAAGTACAAAGCTAACTACGACGGAATCGATTGGTCGTCTAACAAACGCGATAAAGATAAGTCATACAAAACATCATACGTTGGCGATCCAAAAGCGAAAGTAAAAGCGCGTAAAAACAAACAAGGATTTATGGGTTCGAAGACTATTATACATGGTGATAGAAAAGCAAAGCACACTAAGAAAATACATCAAGAAGAAATAGATGACGCCATTTGATTTTATAAATTCAATTAACGAAAAAAAGAAATATCTTTTTGAGAATTGTAATGCTGATGACTCTGGCGAGGCTGCTGACCTTGATGCATTAGATAAAAAGTATTTACCTTTTATGGTAAATCGAGGACTATCAAATTTTACTGATACTATTTTGTTTGCGAATGAAATGAACAGCCGCGCTCACATGTCTAAAAAAATGCAGTATGATTTTCTTTTTCATTCTGTAAGACGTAAGAAACGTTTTTCTAAATGGCACAAAAAAGAGAAGGATAGTAAAGATATTGAACTAATTAAAGAAGCGTACAATTGTAATCGTGAAAGAGCTGAAGAATTTTATGACTTACTTGATATGGACAAGCTTAGAGTGTACATGTCAAAGGGTGGCATATTATAAATAACTCTGTGAATGAATACAAAATAGAATGGACACCGGAAAGTATGTTGGAAGTTTCTCTTTCTGAGCCCGACGACTTTTTAAAAATAAAAGAAACACTTACTAGAATTGGCGTAGCCTCTAAACGTGATGCTCAAACATTATTTCAGAGCTGCCATATTCTACATAAACAAGGCCGGTACTTTATTGTACACTTTAAAGAATTGTTTATGCTTGATGGAAAACCGTCTAACTTTAGTGAAGACGATTTAGCTAGACGAAACACAATCGCAGTCTTATTATCAGATTGGGGTTTACTCGATATACTTAATGAAACAAAAGCAGCTGAAAGAACTTCATTACGTAATATAAAAATAATATCTCATCGCGATAAGAACGAATGGGTTCTTGAAGCAAAATATTCAATAGGAAACGTAAAAACGTATAAATAATAACATGAAAGACATAAACAAATTAACAAAAACAGAATTAGAAGAAGTCGGTAGAGAGCATGGACTTGAGCTTGATCGTAGACTTACTAAAAGCGCTCTAGTTGAAAAATTAGAAGAAGTAATAACAGAAGAAGCACCTGTACCTGAAGCGCCTGTTTTAAAAGAAGTAGTGCCAGCACCTTCTAGTCAACTTTTAACAGAAAGAACTAAGCCAGCAAAGACCGTAGATAGATTATTTGCTGATGCTGATGGTAGTGTTCTTAAGTTCGAAACACGAGGAGCTGCTCGCTCGACCGGTCATAAATATGACGGAAAAGTGCTTGAAAAAGACGGATATTTTGTTGTTCGCAAGTACTAGTTTTTAGTATAAATAACTTTATAGATGGCGCTCACAATGAGGCCATCGCCCTTAACCTGCCTAACGGAGGATAAAATAAAATGACAAATACACACGCATGGCCAGGTCAGACCTGGACAATCGGTTTTGATTCTATGTTTAATAGAATTGAAAAACTACAATCACAACAACAGGGGTATCCGCCTCACAACGTTGTAAATCACGGCGAAGATAAATACGAAATTGCTCTTGCTGTTGCAGGATTTAGCGATAAAGATTTATCCGTTGAACAAGAAGAAAACGTTCTTACAATCGCATCAACGGATGTAGATTTGAACGGGGATAAAGAATATATCCACAAAGGTATTGCAACCCGTAAATTCAACAAAGCATTTACACTGAGTGAATATGTTGAAGTTGAATCTGTTGCACTCGTTGATGGTATTCTTTCTGTATTTCTACAAAAGAATATACCAGAAGAGAAGAAGCCTAAGCGCTTTGATATAAACACAAAAAAAGAATTTTTAACTGAATAGTTTTTTCTGCGTTAAACACTAAGTCCGTCGAGCCTTATTCCTGCTTGGCGGGCTTTTTTTTGTTTACTTTTGCGGAAAACTGTATATAGTATATACTATGATTGGCTTTTATACCTCCATTGTACACAAAGGAAACACACTATTATACCGCGGCTACGACCAAAGTGGTAAACGCGTTCAAGAAAGACTGAAGTATAGACCGACTTATTATCTCGAGTCTAAAAAATTAACTTCAAAGTATCACGGACTTGACGGTATACCCGTTGAGCCAATGACGTTTCCGTCAGTTAAAGACGCAAATGAGTTTGAGAAACTATACGAAGGTGTAAAAGATTTTAAAATCTATGGCAACCCACGTCACGTACCTGCGTTTATTCAACAACATTTTCCTAAAGAGATTACGTTTAATCGTGCTCTTGTAAATATTGGCTCGTTTGATATCGAGACTGCCTATGGTGATGGATTTCCAACACCTGAAAATCCTGTTAATGGCGTACTAACAATTGCATACAAATCTTCAAAAGAAGAGTTCTATCGCGTATGGGGTATGAAGCCCTACGATGAAACTGAGTGTAGACTAAAGAATCTTGAAGCAAGATATAAACAGTTTGCAAGTGAAGAAGCAATGCTTACTGACTTTATTAATTATTGGTCAGACCCCGAAAACACACCAGACATAATTACGGGTTGGAACACAGAGTTCTTTGACGTTCCGTATTTGCTTGCTCGAGTAGAACACTTGCTCGGAACAACAATGATGAAAAAGTTCTCGCCGTGGAATAATGTTTGGCACCGTAGCGTAACTATGTTTGGTCGTGAACAACGCGTAACTATTATTGATGGTATACCAAACTTAGATTACATGGGCTTATTCAAAAAGTTTGCTTACTCTTATGGTAACCAAGAATCGTATCGACTTGACCACATTGCTTCTGTAGTACTCGGCGAAAGAAAACTTGATTACTCTGAAGCAGGTTCGTTAAGAAATCTTTATGAAGTCGACTTTCAGAAATACGTTGATTATAATATAAAGGACGTAGAGTTGATTGAACGTCTCGAAGAAAAGCTTGGTCTTATTACACTAGTAATGACAACTGCGTATATCGGTGGTGTAAATTATACCGATACACTTGGTACTACTGCGATATGGGATGCAATCATTTACCGACGCCTTATGCGAAAAAGAAAAGTACCCAGGCTTCGGCAACTCCGCCCAACTAATTACGAGCCGTATGGCCCTAAGGTTGGCTCTTTTACATGGAATGGAAAACCTGGTGATAGAACACAAGAACCAAAAGGTTCAGTTATTGCAGGTGGTTATGTAAAAGAAGTTAAAGAGGGTATGAGTGATTGGGTAATGAGTTTTGACTTAAACTCACTATATCCTAATATCATTATTCAAAACAACATGTCTGCCGAAACACTCGTGCCGCATTCTTTCATACCAAACGTTGTTCCTAATCGCATTCTTGATACAGAAAAGTTTCCGTCAGATATTGATTTATGTCGAGCAGCAAATGGTTCTGTGTACAGAAAAGATATTAAAGGAATCGTACCCGAGTTGGTTGAAGAACTTTATGCTAAACGTGTTGAAGTGAAAAACAAAATGATTGAAGGTCAACAAGCTCTTCAACTTGATCAAGATAACAAAGCATTAATACGTGATGTGTCACGAAACGAAACAATGCAGATGGCCGTAAAGATTTTGCTAAACTCTCTTTATGGTGCAATGGCAAACAAGTACTTTAGATACTACGACCCACAAATTGCAGAGGGCATAACACTCACGGGCCAAACAGTTATTCAGTGGGCGGAGAAAGCAGTAAACCAAAAGATATCTGAGTTCTTGCAAGAAGAAACTATTCAAGACAGAGTAATTGCAATTGACACTGATTCCGTTTATATCACCGCTGCTGATGTCGTTGAAAAGTTCAAACCAAAAGACCCTGTACATTTCTTAGATGAGTTCGGTGAAAAGGTTATTGAACCTGCATTGTCAGAAGCATTTGACGAGTATGCTAGAATCTCTAACGCTTATGATAACCGAATGGTTATGGCGCGTGAAGCAATTGCTGATAAAGGTATATGGACTGCAAAGAAACGTTACATACTTAATGTACATAACAATGAAGGTGTTCAGTATTCAGAACCTAAGATAAAAATGATGGGTATCGAAGCAATCAAATCTTCAACACCTGAAGTTTGTCGAGATGCTATGAAAGAGATGTTTAAGACAATACTTACGGGTAGTGAGAAGAAAACTCGCGAAGCTATGGAGTTGTTCAAAAAGCATTTCAAATCATTAAGGCCTGAACAGATTGCTTTTCCACGTGGTGTATCAGATGTTGAAGGTTATTCTAATAGAGATACCATTTATCAAAAGGGTACTCCAATCAATTCACGTGCTGCTATTCTCTACAATCACTACGTCAAAAAGCACAAGCTTGACAACGAGTATGAACTAATTAACAACGGAGATAAAATTAAATTTCTGTATTTAAAAGTTCCTAACGCAATAAACGAAAACGTCTTTGGCTTTAAAGATACGTGGCCAGAGAAACTTGACTATGATAGATACATTGATTACGATACGCAGTTTTCAAAAACTTTTGCAGAGCCTTTACAAATTATTTTAGGTAGTTTGGGTTGGACTGCAGAGGCTACGTTATTTAAAGATGACAAACCTCTTAAAAAGAAAAGAATACAAAAAGAATTATATGTTGCAGATACTGCTGCACTTTTTTAATTGACAATAATCAAAAATAATATAGTATTAATAATATGAGTAATAATTGGGTAAAAGATATTGCAGAAATGCATACTAAATACGGGACGAACAAAGCAGTTCGTTCTATGGACAACACGCAACTAAGAAGCTTCTTAAAGTTTAGAATTGATTTTCTTCAAGAAGAATTGGATGAACTAAACCAGGCTAGTAAGCCAGGTATTCCTATCGATCAACCAGAAGTGGTAGATGCATTAATTGATTTATGTGTTGTAGCAATTGGAACATTGGATGCTTTCGATGTTGACGCTTACCACGCTTGGGACGTAGTACATAATGCAAACATGAATAAAGAAGTAGGTGTAAAAGAGAGCCGACCAAATCCACTTGGTCTGCCTGACTTAATTAAACCAGAAGGTTGGGTCGCACCTGAGCATGATAGCAATACTGGTTTGTTGCCGTAATGATAAGTCTTACTCTATTTAAATCAATATTCGATAACAAAACTCATCGCAAGATGAAGTTCGATTCGTTGGAATCGTTTGAGAAATTGCTTTATGATTTGAGTAAGCAGCCTGGTTACAAACCAAAGAAAGGTGAGTTCAAAGATGGCTCACCACTTATTAGCCCGGCCACATTCCAACAAGAGACTACTCGAGCAAATCGTAATGTAGTGAGTTGGAATGGTTGGGCCGCGCTTGATATTGATGATTACGAAAAATCATTTGAAGAAACTCTTGAAACATTTAAAACTAATTATTTTATTTGTTATTCTTCTGCTTCTTCTACAAAAGAAAAACCAAAGTTTAGAATTGTTTTGCCGTTCGAAGGTAAAGTGGAAAGTGAAAAGATTAGACATTTCTGGTATTCGTTAAATCACCAGTTCGGTTCTGTTGGTGATGCTCAAACAAAAGACTTAAGTCGTATGTATTACGTGCCTGCTCAATATCCGAATGCCTATAATTTTATCTTTACACACAAAGCTCCTTTATTGAATACAGATGCGCTAATGGAAAAACACCCATACGTCAGTTCATTTAGAAATCGCTTTGAAGATAAGATGCCAGAACATGTACGTCAAAAGATTGCTGAATACAAAAAAGAACAACTTACAAAAACTGATATTAACTGGTCGACCTATCACGATTGCCCATTCGTGAACAAGCAACTTGTAATTGAGTATCGAACTATTAGTAGTTCTGGATGGTACCACAAAATGTATCAGATAATGGTAAGTATTGCGGCAAAAGCAATCAAAGCAAAGTATCCAATTTTACCAGAACAAATTTCGGCTCTGTGTAAGCAGATTGATGACGAGACAGGTGGTTGGTACCAGGGCCGTCCTATGGCCTTAGAGGCCTCCCGCGCCATCGAATATTCGCTTCATAACCTCTAAAATCGCTCAAAAGTGCGTGTTTTTTCAGATTTTATTTTCTAAAATGCATTAGTCTTTGTCAGTCAATAATATAAACTTCTGTACAAACTACGGAAATTATGGTATAATATTATTATAAGATTGATTAAGACCTATGATTAAAGAAAAAACTACTAAAATACTCGGCTCCGACATTAGTTTGGACCACCACATAGTTAAAACAGGCCGCTCGATGCATGATGCTGTTGATTTAACTAAATGTCTAATGATGGAAGCCTACAAAAGGTTTTCTGATATACCAGAAGATAAGTCTGCGGCTGAATGCGAAAATTCAGATGTGATTAGAGAAACCATGTACCATAAGTTCGCTACAACGATCAGCGATAAGAAAGGCTCCAAATACATCAAGATTTTGACTGGTGGTGGAGTTTGGGGATTCATCGTTAATACTAAGAACGATAAGAAATTTAAATATGGTGACATTTTAAAGGCAGCAGGTTATAATGCTCCCGCTCGAAACTTTGCTCGAGGAAATGTTATTGACGATACCGTAGAGAGTCTACGAGTCAAATCAATCGATTGGACAGGAGTGAAATACTAGTTTATGCCAAGAGTTTATATTAAAAATTACGACATGTCTAAAGAATGGCCACCGTCAGATGTATTACGCTGGTGCTATCGGAATAGCTTTAATTCTGGTCGCGATGCTGATGGTTACATAGAAGGTGCAATTGTTGATCAGCTAAAAGAGTCACTTCGAGGCGATAAAGATTATCTAACAATTGCTCACGACGGAGAAAAGCTCGTTGGTTGGTCTATGACCTATATGGCACATAAATGGATGTTTCAAGCTTATGTTCCACCACGACAGCGCCGTAAAGGAATCGGCTCCAAGCTACTTACAAAAGCTTGTTCTATTGTAGGAAGAGTAGAAGTATACGACATCGATACATCAAACAAATTCTTCAAGGCCAATGGTCTTACCAAAGGAGAAGCTATTACAGGTAATCGATTAAAACTAAAGAAAAAAATATAATATGGATTCGAAAGAACGAATGAAAATGTGGACGGATTTAGATTCGCCAAAACCGAGTTGGGAAACATTTAAACGAATGTTATCAGCGTGTGGAAATGACCCTCTTGTTGTAAAAGCAAGATGGACTCGAAAAAAAATAATTGACAAAGTAAAAACTTAAATATGGCTAAATCAAATACATGTGCAGTTCGCTCTCAACGTATGAGAGACATTAGCAGAGGCCGCTGGTCTCCGAGTTTCAGCGAAGAAACTCCTCATAAAGTGCGTAATCCGTACGATCGTAAAAAGCCTATATTGCCTGTTTACAACGGAAATATAAAATGGTGATTGACAATTTCTTAAAAGTATAGTAGTATTATAATATGGAAATAATTGAACTAACTAAACTCTCATTATCAGAACAACTGATGGTCAAAGTAACTGCAAAGCTATTAGAGCTTGAACCAACATTTGTTGAATCAATTAAAGATGAACTCACACCCAGCGTATTAGTTCACGCTGGTTATAAAGGAAAAATAAATGAATACTGAAATTAAAGCTTTAAATCCACTTATAACTTTCAAAGATGGCGACTTATCAGTTCAAGCTAGTGAATATCACTACTGCACTCCTCGTCATGATAAAGGGCCCTACCATTCGTATGAAGTCGCTTACTTCCGTGCCGATGGTGCCTTCTCAGAACTTCGCGAACTTGGTATGACAGATGACCAAGTATATGCAAACGTCTCAAAAGCAGATGTTGTAAACCTATTAGAAACCGAAGGCTATACACCTTCACAAATTATAAAATTATTACCAAATGAGTAACGTACAAACTATTCAAGATGCTTTCGTAGAACTCTACGGAAAAAAACAATTTGTTACAGATAAAACTGGCGTTAAAACAATTGAACTTGTTGGCGCTTCGTTCGTGTGTGATAAACCCGCAATCTTTGGCGAACCCAACTTTGATTACATCAAACGTGAATTAAACTGGTATGAATCAGAATCTTTAAATGTTAATGACCTTGAACCAACTCCACAAATCTGGCAAGCTATTTCAGATAAAGACGGAAACATAAATTCTAATTACGGTTATTTGATTTACAACGAAAAGAATGGCGAACAGTTTCTAAAAGTAAAAGATGAACTAACCAAGAATCCTAATTCTCGTCGTGCTGTAATGATTTACACTCGTCCTACTATTCACGAAGAATACAATCTAAATGGTATGTCAGATTTTATCTGTACTAACGCTGTTCAGTATTTAATTCGTAATAATAAACTTCATGCAATTGTTCAAATGCGTTCGAATGATGTAGTATTTGGATATCGAAACGATTTTGCATGGCAAAAGTATGTCCTAGAATTTCTAGCTGATGAACTAAATGTCGAGTATGGTGACATCACTTGGCAAGTCGGTTCGCTTCACGTTTACGAAAGACACTTTAAATTTATTGAAGATGAAATTCAAAAACGAAAAGATACGAAGGTAACAATGAAACTTGCTGATATGGCTATGGGTAATTACTACGGAGAAGTAGCAGATTTTTATGATTGATTTAGATTTTACAGTTGATGATATAAAAGATAAAGCTGCGTATATTGCTCGAGCTAAAGCTGAGGCTCAACTTTGTTATGATACACCATCAACCCGTAGAGGTAGAACATGGCCTAATTTATATCAATCGTATAAGCAGGGCCACGCTGCTGAATATTATCTAATTGAAAACTTTGGTTTTAAATGTGCTGGTGAAAAGTACAAAGATTTAATAAACACTAATGGCGAACTTGTAGAAGTAAAAACACGTACAAGTGAAGATGCTCTACAAGATACAAGAAGAACTTTAAACAAACAAAAACACACATATAAAAAAATACCAGATACACTTTATTTCTGGCTAGTAGATTATACGGACGAACAAAATCCGACCTATAATTTCTATGCTAAATATAAATGGAAAGATGGTAGATTTGTAATAACATCAAAAACTAATTTATGAGTAAAGAAAAAGAGTCTATAAAAGTGCTACAGGAATGTGCTGCACTACAAATTAAAAAGTCTAACGACTATCAAAATCCTAATTCGCGAATTAAGCAAGCGGATTATTATCCACGAGGGATACTAACTATGTTAGATATCGTTTACGCTAAAGTTCTTCGTATGTATTCTGTCGCAGAAGCAATGGAGAACGACACAGAATATGCTGCAAACTTTGAATCACTCGAAGATTCAGCAAAAGACTTAATCAATTACGGTTCTTTCATTGCATCATACATACGTAATGGTGTCGATGGTCAAGACCCTAATAAAGATTTTTTAAACAGAGATAAGAAAACAATTGTTGCAGAAAACGAGTAATGAGAAAGGGCGGTAAAAAATGGCATAGTCGATATATGGAGCTTGCTCGACAGGTTTCTTCTTGGTCAAAAGACCCAAGCACACAATGCGGTGCAGTTATTGTCGGTAAAGAGGGCCAAGTGATTTCACAAGGCTACAATGGCTTTCCTCGTATTATGCGAGATGGTAATGAACTTTATCAAGACAGAGAAACTAAATACAAAAGAATAATTCATGCAGAGATGAATGCGATCTATAACGCTGCCCACAATGGTGTTTCACCAAAAGGCGCAACAATATATGTTCATGGCCTTCCGTGTTGTCACGAATGTGCTAAAGCAATTATTCAATGTGGTGTTGAAAGAGTTGTAATGAGTAAACACACAGATAACACACGTTGGGGCGAATCTTGTTCTGATGCTCAAGATTTTTTTAAAGAAGTTTGCATGGAGGTAATTTATATATGAAAAATTGGAAACCAAAAATTATACTAGTAGGCATGGTACTATCATTTGTAGCAGCATGTTTCAACATAATGAGCGGATTATACATTGCGGTTCTAACGAATACGTTTTGTAATTACGTCGTTATTTCAAGACAGAAATCGGTTATTACTAAAGTAGTAAAGAAAAAGGAAAGAACACCTAGCGTTGAAGAATTTAAACAACGTGAAAAGTCTGCGTATCCACACAGAAATTATCCAACCTTTGACGCATAATGTATAAGAAATTTTATAACAGTTTGGTGTATCACCCAAAAATTCTCTTTACATTTGTAGTAATAGGTGTTATAATAGCTATACTAATTAAAGATTTAAAATAATAATGAAAAATATATCACTTGTTATGGGTCGTGGTATCGAAGGATGCGGTGTTACTAAGTTTACTATTGAGCAAGCTAAGTACTACGATAAGAATAATTACGACTATAAAATATGGGCCTCGAAGGATAAAACTTGGTCACGTAAAAATGCTCACACTGACATAGAAAATCTTGAACATATAAAGTTTACAGAAGAAGAAGTTAGTAGAATGATATCAGAAGTTAATGCTACTGATGTTTGCATTGTTAATTCACTACCACCACAAAGTATGAAACCAGCTGCAGTTGAGCAGTTTGCTAGATTACTTAAGGAAGTAAAAGTACCTATTGTTCTTATACAACTTGATCACAACATCCAATCGCTACGTCGCAATTGTTTAATGGATGAGTTTATTGAACGAGCAGAAATGCTATTTGCTTTATCACCTACTGG
>TARA_R110002153_G_scaffold5066_3_pt1 | contig 16531 bp, 21 predicted proteins | sample TARA_R110002153 | Tara Oceans TARA_R110002153 (sample SAMEA4398193) | marine metagenome | biome: Polar Biome; feature: [SRF] surface water layer (ENVO:00010504); material: water (ENVO:00002006), including particulate matter (ENVO:01000060) such as... | depth 5 m
AATGCTGCAACATGCAGATATGCTTATTGGTATTAATAGGCCGGCTAAACAAAAAATTAGATTCTATGGTCCTGATAGATATATGATTGAAGATGACAGAACTCTTGTGTTACACTTTCTTAAAGCAAGAAATGGTGATGCAAGAATGAGTTTCTTTAAAGCTAAATTTGAACAGATGCAAATAGATGAAATGGCAACACCGGCACAACAAGAAAGAAGATAAATATAAAAAAACAAAAAATAATTAAAATGGGAATAACACCAGATCAACGTAAAAAAAAAGTAAATGATTTGAGAGAAGAACATGAAGATCACTTTCAAACAACAGGCGCAATAAATGCATTATTTATTCCAAAGATGGCTTATAGACCACCAGGAAAAGATGAATTGCATATAAGTTTTTTTCCTAGTGAATTAGAAAAGGAAGAAAATATATACACAGAATTTGTAAGTATAGATTATGATTCTGAAGATCCAAAAAGGACATTATATCTTTTGAAACATAACCCTCATTGGAAAGAGGAGTTTGAGCTTGCAACATCAAGTTCAGGATTTCAGAGACATTTAGTATCAGTAAATGAGTTAAAAGTAATTAATGATGTAACCAGTAGAGGCAAGTTAGATTTAGACTTTGCTGATTTACCAAGTCCAGATACTCAATCCTCTGATAATTCTTTAGTAGATAAATTAGAAGAAATCAATCAAACACTAAAAACATTAACTAAAGTAATTAATAAATTTAATAAATAAGCATGGCACAAAGTGTATTAATCATTGCAGACTCAGGAACTGGTAAGTCAACAGCAATTAGAAATTTAAATCCAGATGAAACGTTTATTATAAATATTGCAAATAAACCTTTACCATTCAAAGGATGGAAAAAAGACTATACTTTAATAAGTAAAGAAAACAAAAAAGGAAATTTAGCATCAGCTTCATCTGCCGCAGGTATTATGAAAGCTATTACTCATGTAGATCAAAACATGGGACATATTAAAACGCTAGTTGTAGATGACTGGCAATATATGAGTTCTTTTGAGTATTTTGATAGAGCTAATGAGAAAGGTTATGATAAGTTTACTCAGATTGCAGCAAATCTTGCTCAGGTAGCAAAGATGCCTAAAGATTTGAGAGATGATCTGACTGTTATTTTCTTAACTCACTCAGAAGACTCAACAGATATAAATGGAAACAGAAAGATTAAAGCTAAAACTATTGGCAAAATGATTGACAATACTTTAACTTTGGAAGGTCTTTTCTCCATAGTTCTTTTTGGGAAGGTAAATAAAAATGATGATGGTGAACTTGAATATGGTTTTGAAACTCAAAACAATGGAGAGAACACATGTAAATCACCTCAAGGTATGTTTGAAGATTTCTTCATTCCAAACAACCTGCAGTATGTAAAAGACTGCATAAAAAAATATGAAGAATAGAAATCAATAATTAATTAAAAAGAAAAAGTTATGTTAAGTACAAACGGAATGTCAGCTGGATCAGGCAAAGAAAAACCAGTAATTGAACCAGGTAATCAACTAGTAAAAATAAACTCAGTTACATTTGATCAAACACCATATGATGCAGATGCATATAATGTTACATTAAATGTAGAAAGTGAGCCTATGAATGGTGAGTTTCAAGGATTTCTGCTAGATCAGAATAATCCTAATGGACCACGTTATGCTGGTCAAGTGGGAAGAGTAAGGTTTAGTCCTTATGCATATAAAGATACAACTTTACCTAACGGTAATGAAATCAGCCGTGATACAGAAGTTATGAAGGCAATGATCTTTTTATCTGAAGTATTAGGTAAAAGAACTGAGCTAGATCAAATTAAATCAAATACTATTGAAGAGTTTATGGTAGCATGTAATGTACTATTTTCTAATTCAGAATTTGTAAACATGTGTTTAGGTTCACGTGAATGGGAAAACAAAGATGGTTATGTAAATAATGATTTGTATCTACCTAAGTTAACTAAAGCTGGTGTACCTATTGAAGCAGTTGGTGTTGAACCAAGTAGACTTGTAATTTATAATTCAGATGATACTAATCATCTAAGAAGAGTAATCAAGAAAGTTTCACCAACCACAAATAATTTTGAACCTGCAAAAACAACAGGTGATGATTTTGATTTGTAATAGTATATATCAATAAAATTTAGAGGGGAGTTTAACGCTCCCCTTTTTGTTTTATAAATAAAGCTTTATGTTTAACACTAAAAATTTAGTATTAGAAATAGATGATATACCTAGTTATTGGGTATTTCAATATTATTTAAATTTGTCAGAATCATTAACTGGTCAAGATGTTAAAATAATTTCTGTGTTTAATCCTTCTGAAAAGACAGCTAGCTTATGTGTTTATGTAGATTCTAATCTTCAGCAATATAAGTTTAAGTGTTTTTCTACAGGTAAAAATGGAAATAAGATTGATTTAATAAAGTATATGTTTGATCTAAATTATTCTTTAGCAGTAATAAAACTTATTGCAGATTATAATTTATATGTAAAAACAGAAGACTTTAAAGAAATTAAACTTAAGCCTGCCGCTAAATGGCAAATAGATTTTATTAAACAAAGACCTTGGAATGAAGAAGATAGTCAGTATTGGTTATCCTATAGAATAGGAATGTCTTTACTTAATGAATATAATGTGAAACCTATTGAGTATTATAATTTGATTAAAGAAGAATTGAATCAGATTAATGCACTCAAAGTAGAGGGATCACATATTTACGGTTACTTTGATAGACATGGTGATGTATACAAAATATATCAACCAAAAAGTAAACACAAATTTCATAAAGTAAATTCACACTTACAGGGACTTGATCAACTTAAGTATGATAAACCCTACTTAGTAATATGTTCATCTCTTAAAGATGCTCTATGTCTTAAATCAATAGGTTATAATCTTGAAGTGTTAGCACCAGACAGTGAGAACACAATGATTAAGCCTCATGTAATTCAATACTTAAAAAAAAAGTATGATAAAGTAATTACATTATTTGATAATGATGAAGCAGGTAAAGCAGCAATTGAAAAGTATGCAACAGCATATAAAATCAATGGTTGTTCTCTTTCTATATGCAAAGACATATCAGATGCAATGGAAAAATATGGTTTTGATAAAGTTCATTCTGAATTAAAACCTTTAATTAAAAGAACACTAAATATATAATATGGAAAATAAAAAATGGTGGATACCAGGGTCAGTGCCTTCTAGTAAAAATGGAAGAAGATGGACAGGTAAATACTTTATAGCAAGTAAAACAGTAGTTAATTACAGAAAAATCACCAAAGAATATTATGAGAAATATGCTAAAGATTTTAAGAAAGAATTAGCTAAGCATGATATGCCAGCTAAGATATCTTTTACGTTTGTTAGAGGTACACGTCATAAATTTGATTATATAAATCCTGCACAAACAGTACAAGATGATATGGTTAAAGCAGGATGGATAGAAGATGACAATGCAGAATTTATTTTACCTGTCTTTATTCAATATACTTATGATAAAAATAACCCAGGTGTATGGATAGAAATATTAAATGATGAACCAAATAACAAATAAAGAATTCTTTCAAATAGTTAAGTTATTAAATGGATTAGAAGAAGATTTTAATTTAGGAATAAATTGTTATAATAGTTTTATGATGACAACTACATTTAATCTTTTATTTACTAAGGCACTTAGATATGAAAAAAGAAAAAGATTTGTAAAAGAAATGGGTCTTAAATATACTCCTATACAACTTACAGTTAAAGTTATTAATAAAGAAATAATAAATGAAAAAAGACATTCTATATATAAAGAAATCTTATTAAAAATTATGAATAATTAGATATGAAACGCATTAAAAAAATACTAAAAGGTTATTGGAATCTATTACTAGACGGATATAAACCAAAAAACAAATAATTAAAGAAATGAAAAATATACAAGACTTAGTTGCTAAGACAACTAAAAATTTAATACTAGATGAGCCCTTTTACGGGCTCTTTTTGATTGGTATAAATAAACAATTCAGTGATAAAATACCTACAGCAGGTGTTAGTAAACACGGTATTGGTATGCAGTTGACAGTTAACCCTGAGTTTTACACTAACTTAAGTGAGGACCATAGGTCAGGACTGATCAAGCATGAACTTTTGCACATAGCGTTTGGGCATTTAGTAATGAGAGATCTCTATTCAAATCATAAGTTATTTAATATAGCAGCAGATTTAGAAATCAATCAATATATACCGGAGCATAAATTACCTGAAGGTGGTTTATTACTTTCAAGCTTTCCAGAACTAAATCTTCCTAGAAAAGCAGGGACAAAAGTATATTACAATCTTTTAGAACAAGCACAACAGGACGGGAGTTCTCCTTCATTAGATAGCCTAATGGGTCAAATGGATGGTAACAGTCAATATGATCATAGTACATGGGAAGAGTTTGATGAGTTATCTGAAGCAGATAAAAAGCTAGTACAAAAGCAGGTTGATCATCAACTAAAGGAAGCTACAGAACAGACAGTCAAAAAACAAGGTTCTATACCAGGTGAATTGGCAGAACTTATTCATAAGCTTATGCATGTTGAACCAGCTAAATTTGACTGGAGAGGTTACTTAAGAAGATTTGCAGGTAATTCTAGTATTGTATATACTAAGAAATTAAGACGTAAGTATAACAAGCGTTATGCAGGTAGTCCTGGCCTTAAAATTAAGTTTAAGAATCATATTCTTGTTGGTGTTGATACAAGTGGATCTGTAAATACAGCAGAGTTAAAAGAATTTTATAGTGAATTAACTCATATGCATAAGACAGGACACAAAATTACAGTAGCACAATGTGATACAATACTAGGTAGTATAAAAGAATTCAATCCTAAAAAAGATTGGGAAATACACGGTCGTGGTGGGACATCATTCCAACCCGTAATAGACCACTTTAATGAAAAAAAGGGAGCTTACACTGCTCTTGTATATTTAACAGATGGTGAAGCACATCCTCCAGAAAACTGTCCTAAGAATACCTTATGGGTGCTTAGCAGTATATCTGATAAGAATGAAAGTTTACCCGGTTTAGTAATAAAATTAAATTAATAAAAAAAATGGCACAAGTAAATTTAAATGTAACAGAGTTAAAAGGGTTTGTAAATCACATAATTACAAACAACAGGTTTCTACAATCTAATGGGAAAAGCCCAGTATCTATAGAAGTAGTAGGAGAATCAGGAATTGGAAAAACTTCAACTATAGTTGAGCTAGCTGAAGAAAACAAATTAAAGTTTGTTAAGCTAAACCTAGCACAGATAGAAGAGTTGGGTGATTTAGTAGGATTTCCAGTACGTCAATTTCAGATGTACAAAGAAACAAAAATTCAACAAAAAGCAAATGACATATCTTATACTGCAGCACAAAGATCAGCTGCATCATCAGACCTGGCTAACATGCCACAACTAGTGACTAAAAAAGTTGGTTTATGGGTTGATGAACTTGCTGTACAAGAGTATCTTAAAACAGGATACAAAATGACAGGTAAGAACAGAATGTCTTATTGTGCACCAGAATGGATTGCAGATGCTAAAGAAGGTGGAATACTATTATTAGATGACTGGAATAGAGCTGATACAAGATTTATTCAAGCAGTTATGGAATTAATTGACCGTCAGACATATATCTCATGGACTCTTCCAAAAGACTGGCATATTATGTTAACAGCAAACCCTGATAACGGTGATTATATGGTTAACAGTGTGGATAGTGCACAGAAGACTAGATATGTAACTGCAAATCTAAAGTTTGATATTAATGTATGGGCGCAATGGGCAGAAGGTGCAAATATTGATACTAGATGTATCAACTTCCTACTTCTTCATCCTGAACTTGTAACTCAAGAAACTAATGCAAGATCTATTACAACCTTCTTTAATGCAATATCAAGTTTTGATAGTTTTGAAGATAACTTAAGTTTGATTCAAATGATAGGTGAAGGTTCTGTAGGAGATGAGTTTGCTTCTATGTTTACTACTTTTATTAATAATAAACTGGACAAACTAGTAACACCTAAAGATTTGTTGACACATGATAATCAGCAATATATACTTGGTGAACTTAGAAGTTGTATTGGAAAAGATGATAACTATCGTGCAGATATTGCATCAACATTAGCTACACGTTTATCAAATTATGCAGTTGTATTCTCTAAGGAAAATACAGTAAGTCAAAAGATAACAGATAGACTTAAAGCTTTATGTACAGAAGATTACTTTACTAATGATTTAAAGTATTTAATTGTAAGATCACTTTTTAGTGGTAATAAACAAAAGTTTAATAAATTAATGATGATCCCGGAGATTGTTAAAATGACAATGAAATAAAATGGCAAATAAATCAGTATATCAAGAATTTGATACTGATGCTTTAGCTTACTTTGAATTAGAACAGGACACTATATACGGTGTCCTGTCTACTTCAGGGGAAATAGATAAAGTATTATGTACTCAGGATCAAACTACATATGATAAAATAAACACTATACTAACAGTACCAACAGAAAGTGGTACTACTTTTATATCAAAAAAGAAAGCTTTTATATTGCCTAAGTGCAGTGTATCTCAGGATAGGTTAAAGGCAGCTCTTAAAGAACATGATATAACTGTTACAAATGATTACTTATTAGCAGATCTAATCATAGGTCATGAGGATATATCAGCTCATCGTTTAGAAAACGCAGAAAATATACCTTCTAGTCTAATGATGAATAAATTATGGAACTATGAGACTACTAAAGGTAGACATTCTGCTATACATTCTAAGGAAATAGCAATTTACAATTCAGGGTTAGAAGTTATAATAACTCCTAGGCTCACAGAAAGTGTAAGATACTATGATTTGGATATTGAAAATAGTCTTTATGATGAGTGGATATTAACCGGGATGGCTATTAATTTAGCTCACATTATTGATACAACTAATGTAAGTGTAATTGATCCAGAGACTGTATTACACAGTTCAGCTAATAAAATGGTTCTTGATGAACAATTACTTATTGATCTTAAAGCACAACTAAATTCTTACGGTGATGATAAAGCTTTAGCTCTTAAAATTATACCAACTATAGATTATACTAAAAACTATCACTTACTGTGGCAGTTTGCACAAGATTGTAGTATGATAACTTATGCTGACAATAGAGATAAAGATTTAAGGTACTGGGTTAAAGAATCTAATTTTATTAGATTTAATAGAAAAACTGCTCAGGATATGATACTTTGGTTAGAAAAAGAAGGAAAGTTAGATACAACAACTTTTAGATACTTAGAGCCTATAGTAAGAAAAGAGATTAGTATAAATAACAGAGACTTATATACATTTAAAGTAGCTGTTAAAAAAGAATATCAACAATATTTAAAAAAAGAAAATTAATGAAGAAATTATATAATTTAGCTGTAGGTGGTAAAGATTTAAATCTTACAAATAAACAAGGAGATAAGGATTGGATAAGAATTACTGAACGTGATGATTTTCATATGGGTGTTACCTCTAATTGGGATATTAGTTCTGCTGATATAGCCAGATTGAACATAAAGAATGTAGATCCTATAAAAAATCCAATTTTATTACAAAATAAAAAAATATACAGGTATCCAAAATTAGATTTACCTAGACAAAAGGTAGATTTACTTAAGGAGAAATTTGATGTTAAAGTCACAAGAGATCTAGATAAAGCTGATATTTGTGTAACATCTTATAAGCATATTAAGGATATGTTTCATTTAGAATGGGCTGATGCAGTATCATTTAGAGAATTTTATTCTATATGTATAGATATGAAGGAGCAAAATCTATTAACTGAATTTGCAGTAAATCAACTTAGAAATCTTTTACCAACTTTAGATAAAGATGGTGTTGTTTTTCTTCCTAGACATCATTACTATGGGCAAGTTGATGAAGTAACAGATTGGCATATAAAGTTTATGGAGATTACTGAAAAACGCAAAATAGAATATGCAGATAGTTCTAGAAGTTTTGTTTTGAGAAAAGAAGATCATGCAGAATATCAGAATTTATTAGATTTAAAAGCTAATCTTGTATTTGACCATGATATTTGTAATATTATAGACAAAGATTTAGCTGTATTAGATAATATAGAGTATGACTCAATAGAATCTATGATAACAAATAGTGAAGTAGAAAATAGAACATTAGCACTAGAAATGCTAGCAAACTGCAATCTTCATAAATCATTTGATGTTGTGTCTGGAATATTTTATTGGAACTATGAATGGTGTAAAGCCTCTACTAACTGGAATACAGTTAATGTAAAAACACTTAGAAAGAGAATGCAGGCATATCAAGGTGATCATCCGAAAGGTAACCATCTTAGCTATGATAGATATATTAAAGCATTGAGAGAAGATAATAAATTAACAGAATTTGCAATTAATAAGACAAGAATGTCTTTATATAAAAATGTGTTAGGTAATATTATTGGGGAAGATGCAGATATATTTAGTGTTGACTTTGAAAATTTAAAATTAAAAAATAAATAAAATGAATAGAAATCTAGAAAAAGAAGAACAGTTTTACTCAAATGAAAAGTTTAAGTTTAGCTATTCTTCTTTAAATAAATTATTATTTTCACCATCTTTATTCTATAAGGATTATATTTTGAATGACCGTGAGGTTAGAACTGATAAGCATCTTATAGAAGGCAAGCTTATACATTGTCTAGTGTTTGAACCAGAAAACTTGACAAATAAATTTAATATTGTTCCAGGTCAAGCACCTTCTGATAATGTTAGAAAAGTATTAAAGGATATGTCTTTTCATACTGATGCAGAAAGTTTAATTTCTTGTGATGATCATATAATTTTAGATTCACTTAAGAGGTTAAATTTATTTCAATCTCTTAAAGCTGATGAGTCAAGGATTGCTAAAGTAAGAACAGAAGATAATGAACCTTACTGGAAGTTTTTAAGTAATTCTAATGTTGATGTTGTTGATCAAGATACTTTATTAAGATGTGAAGATCAAGCAGAAAATATTAAAAGTAACAGTGAAGTTATGTCTATTTTTGGAGAGGTTGAAACTGACTTTGAGTTAGATCCAATTGAAACTTATGCAGAGAAGTACTTAACTTCAGGCTTATCTAAGATGTCTTTTGGTTTACATGGTTACATAGATTATTATAAAGTTAATCATAAAGATAAACTGGTAACAATATGTGATCTTAAAACAACTGGTAAATCAATATCTGATTTTAAAGAAACTGTTGATTACTATAATTATTGGTTACAAGCAGCTATATATTGTAAGTTAGTTTATGAAAATTTATCTAAACAGGTAGATGACATTGATTCTTATAAAATATTGTTTAAATTTGTTGTTGTAGATAAGTACAACCAAGTTTATCCTTTTGATGTAAGTGAAGAAACCCTAAACAATTGGGCACTGTCTTTATTAAATGTGATAAAAGCTGCAGAATATCATTATACTGAGAGAAATTACTCTCTACCATATGAGTTTTTAGTGGAAAAAGTTAAATTATAGTATGGGTTCTGTATACACAGATTATTTTCAGAAGAGTAAAGTTTTTTTATATCCTTTGTTACAGTTTAAAAAAGGCTTAACATATGTTCCTAAGCAAACATACATTGCTATGGAGCATGTGTACTCTTTTGATGATTATAGATTTTTATGTGAGTATCACGTTAAAATGTCAGAAAAATTTGAAAAGTTTTGTAATACACATATAAAAAATCATCCTAAGTTTGATCATCATATTGAGCTAGGAGATAATAAACATGTATTTGTATTTGACTTTATTGGTTTTAAAAGTGATTATAAAAGATTTCTACTTGGAAAATATTCACAGTTTACATTAGAGTCCAAATTAATTATTTTAGACTTTTTTAATGAAGGTAAATCATCTGAATATATAGAAGTTTTTTTATCACCTGATGGATATCATTCAGATTATGCTGATGCTTTAGGTACAGATGTAGATATTTTAGAAAAAGTATTTGAGTTATGTAGTTTACCAGATCTTGATAAAGAAACATTAGTTAATAAAAATATACAATTGCTTAGTTTATTAGAGACATGCAATGTATATTTGCCTAAATAAAAAATCAATATGGCACAAATTGGACAAAATATGATGTTAGTAAATTCTAGTTTTAGAAATGCTAAATCATTCACAATGATTCCAGTGAGCAATGACTCACCATATACAGAAGCTATGTTTGACCCTTCGTCAAGCATTTTAGCAGTTATCAGTAAAGTAATGAAACAGTCTTATCATATGGTTCCAAAACTAGATGATGATGGTCAACCAATAAGGTTGAAAAATCCTAATCAACAAACTGGTAAAACAGTTAAAGAAGAAAGAAGACTGGTAGATACATTTTCTGAGTTTTATCTTTCTGATAAACTAGACATCAAAGACTTTATTAATATATTTGCTATTAATGCTGCATCATTTGATTATGAAAGTTTTTTTATAGATATAAAAGAGACAAAAGTTTCTAAGATTATTATGCCTGGTCAATAATTATAGCTCAGGATGAGGTAATTGATATTTAAATATAGCTCACAATTGAGTTTAAAAGCCCATTAATTTGGGCTTTTTTTGGCTCTAATTTAATTGTTTTTCACTTGAATTAAGCGTTTTTCACCTAATAAATAAAGACATGGTAGAATTTAAAAATGAAGAAGCAATAGATATAAATATCTTGCTAGCTCTTACTAAATGTGTGGGTGAAATGGCTCATGGAATACAATATATACACACTGATAAAGAAAGACTTAGAATTAAACAAGTTAAAAAAAGTGTACAATTATATGAAAGTCAGTTAAGTAAAAGATTTAACTATTCTCAAGCAGAAGCTGTGGAGAGTGTATATGATGTTATAATGGATCTGATATTAGATGCTAGAGAAATGAGTTTAAAAGGTATGGAAGACTATGACAATAAAGGAGATGAGAATAATGGAGATAAAAAAAGCACTTCTTAAACATAAAAGTGTTAAAGAAGCAGCAAAGTCTTTAGGAATTACTCCAGAAACAATTAACAACTATAGAAAAAAAGAAAGAGATGGATAAAAAACACTGGGTAATGGATTATGAGACGCTTTATGACTGTTTTACTGGTGTTTTTGAGCATTACAAAACTAAAGAAACTAAGATTTTTGTAATTAGCAGACTTAGAAATGATCAAACTGAATTTTTAGAATTCCTTAAGCAAAACATTAACAACAAAGAGTGGCATATATCCTATAATGGATTAGCATTTGATGCGCAAGTCACTCATTATATATTAGATAATGTTAAAAGTTGGAAAGATGAAGAAGGTTTAGATCTTGATGGTCATCTAGTAGCTAACCTTATTTATAAGTATGCACAACGTACTATAGAAAAAAGTAACAAGAAAGAATTTAGTGATTACCCCCAATGGAAAATGAAAATAAGTCAAATTGATTTATTTAAAATGCATCACTGGGATAATCCTGCTAAGCGTTCTAGTCTTAAATGGATTCAGTATAGTATGGATTGGCAAAATATTTTAGAAATGCCCATTCATCACAATACAGAAATTAGAACTCAAGAAGAACTTGATACAATAATTGAGTATTGTATTAATGATGTTCAGTCAACTAAAGAAATATATAACAGATCAAAGTCTCAAGTAGCTCTAAGAAAAGAACTTACTAAAGAATATGGTATTAATATGTTTAGTGCATCTGAACCTAGGATAAGTAAAGAAATATTTGGTTACTATTTGTCTCAAAACCTTAATATCCCAAAAAAAGATCTCAGAAACATGAGAACTTATAGAGATACTATAAAGGTTAAAGATATAATTCTTTCTTATGTAAGTTTTACTTCTCCTGAATTTAATATGTTACTTGAACGTTTTGCTTCATTAGAAGTTGATGCAAGCAACCTTAAAGGTAGTTTTAAATACAACTTAAATTATAGAAATGTAAAGACTCATTTTGGTTTAGGTGGTGTTCATGGTGCTACTAGCAAAGGTGTATATGAACCGGAAGATGGAATGATGATTATATCATCTGATGTTACTAGTTTCTACCCTAACCTTGCTATAAAGAATCAATGGTCACCAGGACACTTCCCTAAAGAAGAATTCTGTAGCCAATATGAGTGGTTCTTTGAAGAGCGTAAGAAGATCCCTAAGAGCAATCCAATGAACTATGTATATAAGATTATACTTAATTCTACTTTTGGCCTTAGCAATGATGAAAAGAGCTTCTTTTATGATCCTGAACTTTGTATGAAGATTACTATTAATGGTCAATTATCATTAATGATGCTTTATGAGCAAATAATGGAAAATATTCCTGGTGCAATACCGCTGTTACAAAATACAGATGGTGTTGAGACAATTATTCCTAAAGAGTACTATGATAAGTATATGCTTATATGTGAAGAATGGGAAAAGAAGACAAATTTAAATCTTGAACATGATGAATATCAAAAAATTATAATTGGAGATGTCAATAATTACATTGCTATCAATAAATATAAAGAAATAGATATAACAACATGGAGAGAATTAAAGAAAAGTGAACCTCACTATCTTTTTAAAGTTGATAATGATAAGTTTAGTTTTGCTTCTGTAAAATTGAAAGGTAGATTTGATTTTCATAACCTTCAATTGCATAAAAACAAATCCAAACTTGTAATACCTAAAGCAATATATCAATATTTTGTACATGATATTCTTCCTGAAGACTATTTAGATACTAATAAAAATATCTTAGATTATTGTATAGGTGCTAAATCAAAAGGAGATTGGAAATGTATATCTAGATCTATAAAGCTTAATGAACTTTGTGAAATTGATCTTCAAAAAATTAATAGATATTTTATTTCTAATAATGGAGTAAAGATTATAAAGGTAAATAAGAAAGATACAAGAGAAATACAATTAGAATCAGGACGTTGGTTACAATCTATTTATAATAAAATGGAGATCAAGCCAAAGTGGGAGGAGTATAACATAAATAAAAGATATTACTTAGATGCTATTGAACAAGAAATTGATAGTATTATAGCTGTATCAAATCAATTAACATTATTTTAATGACAAAAGAAAATATAACAAAAAGACAACCAAAGGGTTCTATTAAATTTAGCATTACTTTATCTGAAGAACAAAAATCAGCTAAAGAACAAATTTTAATACATCCTTTTAGTTTTATACATGGTAATGCAGGTAGTGGTAAAACACTACTTGCTGTCCAGATAGCTTTAGATCAATTGTTTAAAAGACAGTATAATAAAATTATTATCACTAGGCCAACTGTGGCAACAGAAGATAATGGTTTTTTACCTGGATCAGAACAAGAGAAAATGGAACCCTGGTTAGTTCCTATTAAATCTAATATGAGAAAAGTATATAACAAACCGGAACTATTAGAAAAATTAGAATCTGAAGAGCAAATAGAACTTGTATCTCTTTCTCATTTTAGAGGTAGAACATTTGATAACTCGGTTATTGTCATTGATGAATTTCAAAATTTAACAAGATCTCAGTTTTCTATGGCCTTAAGTAGATTAGGTAAAAACTCCATTATGATATTTTGTGGTGATAACCAGCAAATAGATTTAAAAGATAAAAACTACTCTGCTATACATGAAGTTGCTAAAATTGTAAGTTCTAAACATGTATATAAAGTTGTATTACAAGACAATCATAGACATGAGTCTTTAACTGAAGTATTAGAATTATTAAAAAACAATTAAATAAAAATGGATTATTTTGAATTAGAAGCAGTCGTGGAAACATGGGCTCAAGAAAAAGGAATTTTTGCTAAAGCTACACCAATGGCTCAAGCATTAAAAACGTTAGAAGAAACAACAGAACTTTGCACGGCTATCAATAATGATGACCGTGATGAGATCATAGATGCTATGGGTGACATTATGGTTACCTTGATTATTCAAGCAAGAATGCAAGATATATCTTTAGAGTCTTGTCTTGAATCAGCATATCATGTTATCAGTAAACGTACTGGTAAAATGGTAAATGGTCAATTTGTTAAAGACAATTAAATTGATTATATTTACACATTAAAAGTTTAAACATATGGGTTACAATAAACCAAAAGAAACAACTAGAAATTATTTAGAAAACGCACCTTTACCTAACCATGGTAAGAGTTACACAGTTATATCACATAAAACAGTGATAGATAACGCATTGCTGCTATTATCACATAGTGGATTTACAGTAGAAAGAGAATTATATAGAGCAAACATGAATGCCAATGTAGCACAAGGCATATATCATATCCGCCCAACTCAAAGTAATGATTTAATGATTAACAATGAGAAAGAATTAGGGATGATGTTTGCCTGGACCAACTCATATGACAAGAGCACAAGATTTCAATGTGCAATTGGTGCATATGTTATAGTATGTAATAATGGTATGGTAGCTGGAGACATGATGAACTTCAAAAGAAAACATACTGGATCAGCTGACCATGATATTAGAAACCAAATATCTAATCAAATTAAAAATGGAGAGAAGTATTATAAAAGGATACTTAATGATAGAGACTCACTTAGAAACACAAACCTCTCATTAAAAGAGCAAGGTGAAATTTTAGGAAGACTTTATATTAATGAAGAACTTTTAGATACAACTCAAATGTCTTGTATAAAATCTGAATATAGTGAGCCTACATATGACTATAATAGTGAACAAGATAATGCATGGACTTTTTATAATCATGTTACATTTGCTTTAAAGAAAGCCCATCCCAGAAATTGGCTACAGGATAGCCAGACTTTTCATGATTTTATGATGTCAAATGTTGTTTCTAATGTAGATTTAAATGCTTTAGAAGATATTTCACACAAAGAAAATCATTTTAGTTGGGCAATAGATTTTGGTGGAAACAATAGTATTATTGAAGTAGATGAAGAAGTAATAGATTCAAATGCCATTGTAGAAATTTGAAGCTTGCTCTCTTAATTATAGGTGCGTATATTTGTATACGTATTGCCAAGAATAGCAACAATCTTTAATCCAGGAAGGTCAACCAACTAGGGAGAATTTTATTTCTCCCTAGACCTTCTCTATTAAAACAAAATGGAAAATTTAGAAAAAAAAGAAGCCATTAAAATATTAAAAAGATTAGGATCTATAGATGGTAGAAAACATTTAGATCAAATTTTATATTTAGTTGAAGGTATGAATTCAGTTAAATTAATTGACTATTGGAATACCGTTGATAAACACTTCAAAACTGAAGAAAATTAAACTTATTATGACAGAACAGGAACTACATCAACTATTAGAAGTACAATACTTAAAAGGTAGGTTAGATGAATTAGAATATAGAGCTGTACCTAATACTACTAACTTACAAAATTCACGTAAGTTAGATATGAGAGTTGGCAAGTATTATAATAAGCTAAAAAATACTTCAGAACTTGCTTATCATTTACATGTGGTTGAAAGAGCTAATGTAATAGCAAGTAAATGCAAATCTCAAAATCATATAAAAGGATTGCTAAACAATCTAAAAAATTTAATTGAAGATGAAGAGTACATTAAGTTAATAGATATACAACTCAATAAATATCAATAAAAAAAGGCAGCCATTTCTGACTACCTTTTTTTATTTATTTAGAGTTTAGTTTTTAAATACTTAATTAAATGTTTGATCACAACCTAACAAACTCAAACCTTTATATTGGCCATTGTTATAAACTTGGAATCTTAAGAAATATACTTCAGTAGGTGCTATAGTAACATTACTTACAACAGCATCTTTTATTTGAAAGACACCATTTTTAACAATGTTTGTACCATTAGATATAAGTTCTTGTTTTAAATACTCAGATAGAAAAGAAAGACTTCCTGTTTCACCTCGTAATTCTACTATTAATTCTGTTCCAACTGCTAAGCTATTTGCAGGTTTAACAACAAAACGTCCTCCAAGAGCCGTTATATCAAATCTACTATAAGTAGAAGTTAATTCTTGAGTATAATCAGAAGCAACCGCAAATTGCAATAGGGATCCAGTAATAACCTGGTCTGCATTAACAGGTGAACTTACTTGATAATCTACATAACCACCAGCTACTATTGTAACTTGTGTAACAGTAAAATTAGCTGTATAATTTGATGCTCCACCATTTTGTAATTGTATTGTAGCACCAACTGAAACAGCCTCAAATTGTGTACTTCGGCTTGCACCAATACTATCAAGTACATTAACTCTAAGTGATTGAACGTCGCTTACTGCAGCACTTCCTGAATACTGTACAACAATTCCTCCATTAACTGGGTTTGTTAAAGCAGCATTTGAAACAACTGTTACAGAATATGTACTTGCTGGATTAAAAACTTGATCGTATGAAATAACAGTTGCTGATGGTCTTGTTGGTGCAGTTGCAAGATCTGTTTCAATTACTTCACCCGATGCTGTAACAGCAAGTGATTTTGTTGCTGTACCAGTAAAAGTACCAGTACCATATTGTGCTAGTTCTAATT
>TARA_R110002153_G_scaffold52177_4_pt1 | contig 16525 bp, 20 predicted proteins | sample TARA_R110002153 | Tara Oceans TARA_R110002153 (sample SAMEA4398193) | marine metagenome | biome: Polar Biome; feature: [SRF] surface water layer (ENVO:00010504); material: water (ENVO:00002006), including particulate matter (ENVO:01000060) such as... | depth 5 m
AGTTAATCTAACTGCACTAAACCCAACTAGAAAAAGGAATTTCCATTATGGAAAAAGTAACCAAAACCCGCAAGAATGTTAGAAACAAAATAGGCTTAAAAGGCGCTAGATCATTTAGCAGCTTTAAGCGTCTAAAGTTTTCTTTACGCGGTTACGATATTGATCACATGAATTATATTGTGGCAATGCATGGCAAACGCTTTGTGCCTGTCTTTCAGGAATTAGGCTTAGAGCCGTGGGAATTATCAACACTGCAAACGAAAGCCTTTAGAACGGCTTAACAGGTTAATTACTAAAAGCAGCAATCAGCTTAAATTGGTTGCTGCTTTCGGCAGTTAATCAACTGCAATCAACTCTTACCAACTAAAAGGAAAACCAAATGTTAGACGTAATTAATATGAACAGCTATGTAACCCAATGGCCGGAATTTGCTGATTGTAATTTTGAAGCGCAACACGCTGCTTTGAATTTCCATTGTGATAAAGGCGAATTGCATAGCGTACCTGAAACCGATTGCCGTGCAATCTATAGGACTGACACTAATCAATTCTTAGGCACTTCCGGCAATCGTTACGGCATAGCTGATAATGCGGCTTTAAATGATCAAGTGATACAGGCTTTAGAACAAAGCTTGCCGCGCCATTATTTAGACAACATAGAGCTAAAAGAGGAAACCAGCCAAAACGGCGCTTTCTGTAAATGGACTTACGTATTCCCTAACGCTGCTGAACCTATCCGGCAGCTAAGGAATGCGACAGGCTTTAAGTCTGATGTATATGGTAAGCAGCATAAAGAGACTTGGCTAAACTTTCAGGTCTCTGTTGTTAATTCATTCAGCGGCAAAACGCCTGTTATATGCAAAGCCGGAAGCGTAGATGTTAGTTGTTTAAATAGCCTTACAACTAGCTATTACGATACATCTAAGCAGCGTCATACTAGCAGTTTAGACATTACTAAGTTTGGTGGCTTCTTAGAGCTTCAGGCTAATAGCTACCGCGATAAGATAGCTATTTGGCAACGCTGGGCTGATAAGTCTATCGACAGTGAAGGCGCTCAAACGGCGCTTATAGAGGCTGGTATCAGTCCACGGCTTACTAAGCAGCTAATGGACAGGTTTGAAGTAGAAGCAACCAAACGCGGTAAAAGCATTTGGGCGCTAGCTTCTAGCCTTACATATTGGGGCACTCACAATAGTGAATTGTTTACTGTTAGAGGCTCTAAAACACGCGACAACATAGCAGCTAGCTTAGACGCTAGACAAAACAAAGTAACCCGCGTGTTGTCTTCCAACGCTTGGCAAATGTTAGAGGCGGCATAACATGTTTGATTTAATATTGGACACGTTAGGCGCTCTTTGTGTCTTTGCTTTGCCTATCGGCTTTCTGTTTATCGCTTACGGGTTCAGCTAATGGCAAACCCCAAAGCGCATATGGAAAAAGCTAGCAACTACGCGGCGCGGCAAAGAATAGGTTACTTAAACCCTAAGCCTGAAAGCGCTAGACGTATCAGGCGAAAGCTTAAAGCTTTGCAGCGAAAGAAAGCCTCTATTGATAAAACAATTGCGGCGCTTACCCGTAGATAAAAACTTTAGATACCCTTACTAGAAAATCAATTAGAGCCAAAGGCGTACATAGCAGCCACCCTTGCGCTGCTTATTACAAAACGTCACGCGGTTAGATTTTCTTTAGGCGGCTATTTTCTAGCTGCTTTATTCTTATATTTCCTTAGCAATCTTTAAGCCGTTCACATTGTGCAATGGTTTATTTTATTCGGCTTAAGTTTTACCCTTATTTTTAAGGCGCTTAGAGCTGATTACCTAAGACGTAACGATTAACAGGCAGCTAAAAACGCCTATATTACAAGGCTTTGCGCTAATTGGTTAATTTATCAGGCGCATTTGCTTGACCCCTGCCAGTGCCACCCCCCCGTACCCCCGTAGCGTATACAACAGCGACATAATTTGGGTATTTTGCAACCGTAAACCGCCCCAGCCTCGTACAATGTCAGCGAAACTGTAAACACCCTACATCTAGTGGTTTGTTAAATTAATTCACTATGTAAAGTGCTGTACGCTTGCATTAGTATAGTGGGACTGTTAGACTACTACTAACACTCAGTTAATTGTGTAGGAGACCACTGAATGGAAGAATTAGGTAATGATGCCGTACTGTTTGATGGAGGCATACCCTTATGGGTTGATGTTGATTTAGACGTAGATCAGGATGGTGTACTTAATATTGTCATTGACTTAACGGTAGACGAATTTGATGAGATAACAATCAAACGGCCTATGTTTGAGATTGTTGAAGGTATCTTGAGTGATGGCGCTAGCAGCTATCAAATGCTATATACCATAGCCAATGAACTCATGAGAGAATCTGAGAAACTTAGGGAAAAAGCCCAGCGCGTAGAAGACAGTACTACTAATGTATCTGACCTATTCGATGCTGACTATGACCCAACCTAATCTATTTGGCTGGGAAGAGTACGACCCTATAGTAGGTGCTTCCAAAGTATGCGTTAAGTGTGGGGTTGATAAGCCTCTGAGTGCTTACGGCGTTCACTCTGGGGGTTCCTATCTTAGGACAGAGTGCCGTAAGTGCAATAACCACATGAGCCGTATACGCAATAAGATACGCTCTGAGGTATCTATGCCTGATGTGGACTATACTTGTCCTATTTGCTTTAGGGCTTCTGAGGAAGTGTCTGGAGAGGGCGGCATTAAGGCTGGGCCTTGGGTAGTGGATCACTGCCATCGTACAGACCAGTTTAGGGGCTGGTTATGCCATAAGTGCAATAGGGCTTTAGGTGGCTTTGGTGATGACGTTGGCATGATGAAAAGGGCTATTAAGTACGTGTCAACATAACGGGTATGTCTTGGTGAATGTACTCTTCGGATTACCCCAGTGGTATAATGAAGGTATACAATCACTGAGGATACACACCATGTTAACTAAAAGTCTAGCCGTAATGATCCATATGTTTTCTGGCGAAGGGGCCATAGTAAAACGCATACAGCAAACACAACAACGCAGAGCAGACTATTGGCTACTACGCAATATGTCTGACAAAAGCTTACGAGATATAGGGATTACTAGGGGAGAAATCTATAGTAAGGTATATCCTGAATAGAAGGCTAAAGCCTAGTACTATAGTATACGGCCCCGAAGCACACTTCATTATAACATCAAAACCCTATCTCGTCAATTGCTGAGTGTTTAAAAAAACAATTAATAAGGTATTGACCTTACCCCCTATTAAGTGGTAGAATGAAGGGGTAGGTCGAAAAGGGCTTATACAAATGAACTTGTATTACATAAGGGCTGCTATCCGTGAAAACACGGGGCAAGTCCTGACTTTCGCTAAAATCAGACAGCTTCTTCTAGAGGAAGGTTTGATATCCCAATCAGAAATAGACCAGAACCCGATGGCAAAAGAGTTTGAGGGTTATGGTCGATACTTCTATACAGAAGAGTGTTCTGTAGATGTCATACCCAATCCTGAGATTTATGTCCCTGAACTTTTAGATGAAAGTTTTGATGATTAACCTACTAGCATAAAGGAATTGCCAATGCCTCAAGGTAAAGGAACTTATGGGTCTACGGTTGGAAGACCGCCCAAGAAGAAGAAACCTGCTATGTCTAATGGTGGTATGGCCCATAAAAAGGGCAAGCCTAAAATGATGTATGGTGGGATGGCTAAGAAAAAGAAGTAATGTTCTTAGGAGTTGTTCTCTTTTGCTATAGCCCTACTGATGTATTCACCTGTAGCATGGTGGCCCGTACTCACGGGCTATTCGTGTCTGAGAGGGAATGCATGATAACCATCCAGAAAGAGATGGTTCAAATGTCTGAGAAACTACAGGTCATTACTCGCGCCAAGTGCTTTGAGGTAGGCAAGACTATATAAATATAAGCTTATCTTTCGGGGGGGAGAAATGCTTGCAGAGATTGCGATGGCAAACGCTGCCTTTGGAGTAATCAAATCCGCCATACAAAACGGAAGAGAATTAGCTCAATGCGGTAAGTCCGTTAGTGACTTTCTTAGCGCAGAGGACAGTTTAAAGAATAAAACGGAAGTAGACAAGAACTCTATCTTTAAAAAGGTAATGGGAAAAGACACGAATGATTTCGAGTCCTTCCTTGCCCTAGACAAGATCAAAGAACAACGCAGACAGCTTGAGAGCCACATGCGTTTGTACGGAAGACCGGGATTATATGATTCATGGGTAGAGTATCAGGGACAAGTCCGAAAAGCCCGTAAAGAGGCTGAGAAGCAGCAAAAGAAAGACAGAGAAGAGCTTGTAGAAGCTATCTCTATTTTTGTAGGGGTTGTTATTTTTATAGCCCTAGCTATTGGCGGAATTTATCTTTTGTATACCTATAAGATGTGAGAACTATGGCACAAACTAAATCAGAAAAGATTGCCGCAGGTAAGAAGCGACATGGCTTTACCTCAGTAAATAAACCCCGCAGGGGTGGACCTAAGAAGTTTGAAGTGCTGGCGGTAGAGGGTGACAACGTAAAGTATATTACCTTCGGAGACCCTAATATGGAAATAAGACGGGACAATCCAGCCGCCCGTAAATCATTTCGTGCAAGACACAAGTGCGACACGGCTAAAAGTAAACTAACGGCCCGTTACTGGTCCTGTAAGAAGTGGTAATACAATGTCCTTATTAGAAAATATAAATGCCCGTAAAAAGGCTGGTAAAAGTCGTTCAAAAAGTAAAAGCACTATCAGTGGTAAGACCTATAAGGACTTGAAAGCTGGTAAGATGGCTAAAGGTGGCTTGGCTACGAAAGCTAAACGCAAATGACTGATGAGCGCCTCACTAGGATTGAGGATAAATTGGACAAACTCTCTAACGCGGTTGTTACTCTCGCCCGAATGGAAGAGCGCATGATTACAATATTTAAGCGCATGGATCATTTTGATGAGCAGCAAAAACACATGTGGGATAGGGTACGTAAGTTAGACGAAATCAGTGCTTCCAGAGGCCAGAAGCTTCATTTCATGGAACGTATATGGTGGATAGTACTAACAGCATCTGTAGGTGCTGGCTTTGTATATATGAGGACTTTGGGATGAAGACTGAAAAAGAATATACCGACAAGCAGTTGATCTTCTTAGATGCCCTGATGTCCGAAGAGTGTAGGGGTAACTTACGCAAAGCAATGGATGTAGCTGGTTATGCTAAAGAGAGTAGCATTTCGTCTGTGGTTGGTGCGCTTAAGGAAGAGATTAACGAGAAAGCCTCTATGACCTTGGCAATGAATGCACCTAAAGCTGCGTGGGGTATGGTAGATGTCCTGAATGACCCAAGTGCTATGGGTGCTAGGAATACAGTCTCTGCGGCTAGGGAGATACTAGACCGTACCGGACTGATTAAGAAAGAACAGGTTGAAGTTACTAATACAGGCGGTGCAATGTTTATATTGCCACCGAAGAGCGAAGGTTGACTATTTGGTTAAATAAAAATAGGCCAAACAAGACCGCTAAGATACCATATGCATATGTGGCGTCTGAAGACGATCCTCTTGTACTAATCCCTGACCACGATAAAGCGGTGCTAGTTGAAGAAGCCTTAGACTACCTTGAGGAAGGTAACTCTAGTCGAAAGACTGCGGAGTGGCTGACTTCTAAGACAGGCGACAAGATTAGTCACCAAGGCTTAATACATGTATGGAAGTCTAGACGCGGTAAGGATAGTGATAATCCATCACAACGCTTAAAGGATTTGGCTAAGGTTAATCGTAAGAATAAACCTAAGACCCCCGCAGCTAAGAAGTTAAATGCAGCCAAGCGTAAGCAGACAGATGCTAAACGTAGACTGACAATGGCTAAACGGCAGTTAGAAGAGCTACAGCCTACGCAAGAGTTAGATACCTCTAAGCTAGATTTCTCTGTGATTGAAAGCGAGAGGCAGAAGACTGAAATAGTATTCGCCCCTAACGAAGGCCCACAGACAGAGTTTCTAGCCGCCAGTGAACGTGAAGTACTATATGGAGGCGCGGCTGGCGGAGGTAAATCGTTTGGACTACTTGCAGACCCAATGCGCTATTTTAGTAACGCTAATTTTAATGGTCTAATACTTAGACGCACAAACGATGAGCTAAGAGAACTGATATGGAAGTCACAGGAGTTATATCCTAAAGCATTCCAAGGCGCAAAGTGGGCTGAGAAGAAGTCCCAATGGACATTCCCTAGCGGGGCCAAGCTCTGGTTGACGTATCTAGAACGGGACCAAGACGTACTACGCTATCAGGGACAAGCCTTTAGTTATGTTGCTTTTGATGAGTTAACCCAGTATCCTACTGATTTTGCTTGGAATTATATGCGCTCAAGGCTGCGTACAACAGACCCTACGCTACCTATTTACATGAGAGCTACTACAAACCCCGGTGGAAACGGACATGGCTGGGTAAAGAAGATGTTTATTGATCCGGCCCCAGCTAACAAGAAGTTTATTGCTACGGACCTAGAGTCCGGCGAAGACCTAGTTTATCCTGATACTCATGAGAAGGCTGGACAGCCGCTATTCTACAGACGCTTTATACCAGCAAGTCTACGGGACAATCCTTACTTGATGGAGGGCGGTCAGTATGAAGCTAACCTATTATCTCTACCGGAGATGCAGCGTAGACAATTACTAGAGGGCGATTGGGCTGTGGCTGATGGCGCAGCATTCTCTGAGTTTAGAGGTAAAGTACATGTCATAGAACCTTATGAAATACCTTCAGATTGGGTACGATTTAGGTCATGTGACTATGGCTATTCTTCCTATAGTGCTGTACACTGGTTCGCAATAGACCCAAGTTATGGCACGTTGATTAACTACAGGGAACTATATGTTTCTAAGCACACAGGCAGAGACCTAGCTAAAGCTGTTATGCAAGCTGAAGGCTCTGAAAGAATGCAGTATGGCGTACTAGATAGCTCATGTTGGCATAATCGGGGGCAGATCGGCCCATCCATTGCAGAAGAGATGATCAGCATGGGCTGTAGATGGCGTCCAAGTGATCGTACCAATGGTGCTAGGGTAGCCGGAAAGAACCGACTGCACGAAGTTTTAAAAGTAGATGAGGTTACAGACTTACCGGGAATACAGTTCTTTAATACCTGCCGACAGATTATAGCAGACTTACCTGTACTTCCTAGTGATCCCCGTGGATCGGATGACATTGACCCACGCTACGCCACAGATCACGCCTATGATAGCGTTAGATACGCTGTAATGAGTAGGCCAAGAGCGTTTAGCCCCTTTGATATGGGCGCTGGCGTACCGCAACAGAGTTGGCAACCCGCTGACGCAACCTTTGGGTACTAGATATGGCACTAATGGATAAACCTACACCAGAAGATATAAATGAAACTGATCAAACGGTTGCTCTTGATGAAGATGGCAACGTAGAAGAGGAGAACATTTCGTATTCTGGCGCGGTTTCTTTTATAAATTCACAGTATGAACGGGCTAAAGACGCTAGATTTTCTGACGAAGACCGTTGGTTGGACGCATACCGCAATTATCGGGGTATATACTCCAGCGAAGTGCAGTTTACCGACACTGAGAAGTCAAAAGCATTCATTAAGGTCACTAAAACTAAGGTTTTGGCGGCATATGCCCAAATTGTGGACGTTTTATTCGCTGGAAGCAAGTTTCCACTGGGTATTGAGCCAAGTAAGTACCCAAATAACGTAGCAGACATGGTTTCTTACAATCCTCAAGGTCTTACAGAGCAAAAAATCAAAGAACAGGCCAATGTAGACTACGAATTGCCACAATCTATTGTACGTCCTAACATTGCCAAGGACTTAGGCATCTACAAAGAGACCCTAAAGCCAATAGAGGACGATTTAGAGCTTGGTGCAGGTAAAGTACCCGGTTCTATTACCTATGAACCCGCTAAACGTGCAGCCCAGAAGATGGAAAAGAAAATGCACGATCAGTTGGACGAAACTGATGCCCCAAAACACCTAAGATCGGTGGCTTTTGAGACTGTTTTGTTCGGTACAGGCGTTATGAAGGGTCCATTTGCACAAGACAAAGAATACCCCAGATGGGACGCAGAAGGCAATTATGACCCCATATTTGAGACAATTCCTAAGATGGAGTACGTTTCTTGCTGGGATTTCTACCCTGATCCAGATGCACGTAACATGGCAGAGGCTGAATTTACTATTCAACGCCATAGGCTTAACCGCACACAGTTACGCAGTCTTAAAAAACGCCCTCACTTCAGAGATGAGAGTATTGAGCTAGCTATTGATAGCGGCGCTGACTATCACCGTGAGTATTGGGAAGATACCCTAGAGGATGACAGCAACAGCAGCAGTATGGACCGCTTTGAGGTCTTGGAGTACTGGGGTGTGCTAGATACAGAGTTAGCAGAAGAAGCTGACATCGAAATACCTAAAGAGCTAGAAGACAAAGATGAAGTACAAGTAAATATCTGGGCATGTAACAACCAAATCATTCGCCTTGTACTAAACCCGTTTACTCCCACACGTATTCCTTACCTAGCAGTCCCGTATGAACTGAACCCCTACAGCTTCTTTGGTATTGGGGTAGCTGAAAATATGACGGACACACAATTGCTCATGAATGGCTTCATGCGTATGTCGGTGGATAATGCAGCTTTGTCCGGTAACCTATTGATAGAAGTAGATGAAACCAACTTAGTACCGGGACAGGACATGTCTGTATACCCCGGTAAAGTCTTCCGTAGACAAGCTGGCGCACCGGGACAAGCCATCTTCGGCACTAAGTTTCCGAATGTGTCTCAAGAGCTTTTGATGATGTTTGACAAGGCTCGACAGCTTGCAGATGAGGCCACAGGTATCCCATCCTATACACACGGTTCAGGAGCCGTAGGTGGAGTAGGGCGTACCGCTAGTGGCATGTCTATGCTGATGGGTGCAGCCGCACAAAACATTAAGGCCGTAGTACGTAACATAGATGACTACTTGTTAGGCCCACTAGGCAAAAGTCTTTTTGCTTTTAACATGCAGTTCAATTTTGACAAAGAGTTTATTGGTGACCTTGCTGTTAAGGCACGGGGTACTGAAAGCTTAATGCGTAACGAAGTACGTAGCCAACGATTGCTACAGTTTATGCAAATGACTGCTAATCCTCAGATGGCTCCTTTTGTAAAATACGATTACATTTTACGAGAGCTAGCCGCCTCAATGGACTTGGACGAAGATAAAATCTTGAACGATCCTAGAGAAGCAGCGATCCAACAAAAGATGATGGCTGAAATCCAAGCGATGATGCCGCAACAACCAGCCCCTCCTGAAGGCGAAGCACCAGAAGGTGGTCCACCACCAGTGTCTGACCCAACAGGTAACGGTGGTGGTAACATAGCACCGGGACAAGCACCAGAGCCTGACGCACAGGGCTTCACAGGTGGCGGTGGTGGAGCTAACGGAGGTAATGCACCTCAACCACAACAGCCCCCACAAGGGCCAGTACAGTAGTGTGGGTACTCATGTTCTTTCAACTAATTAATAATCAGGTGTCCCATTATCAGATAGGGCAGTTTCCAACGCAAGAAGCTTGTATGCGGGAACAAGAAAGAGCCGCTGTACTCGTAACTAATAGCAACATAGCTCTGTACTGTTTTGAGGTAGAATAATGGACAAACAATTCTTTAGGGACTTACTTCCTTTGGTAAACGATACAAACCAGTATTCCTCTTTAAAGGACTACGCCAAAGCACGTATTGGGTACTACCACAGCCTTCTTGAAACTATTAAAGATCACCAGCGTGTTCTAGAGATACAGGGCGCTATAGCAGAGTTAAAACGCATTGATACTTTGCGTGATGAAGTAACTAAGGGTGCAGAATAATGTCTGATACAAACGGTCTAATGTCTTCTCTAAGACCTAAAGAAAGACCCTCACTAGATATACCTTTCCACGACTCGCATAAGATAGAGCGGGTGGTCTGGGCAGAGGCTAGGGGCGAAGGAGTAGAGGGGCGTAACGCTGTACGCGGTGTAATTCTAAACCGTCTTGCCTCAGACAGGTTTCCTAACACAGTAGACGAAGTACTGAGTGCTGAAGAGTTTGAACCTGTTCGTAGGTACGGCAGCATATTTAAGATACCTGCACCACAAGAAGAATTAGAAATGCAGTATGCAGAGTTTGCTGACTACGTACAGTTGGGCGAAGACGCAGTAGATGGTCGTACCTTCTTTCAGAATACGGAAACAACCAAAAGCAGGGGCAGTTCTTTTGATGGTCCTGATCCCCTACAGATTGGCAAGCATACATTCTATCGCGGCTACGGTGGGCAAGAACCTGTCAGTGATACGGTAGGAAGTCATGACGTTAGCATAACATACCCAGAGAATGTAGACACGACTGAATACTCATTGGGCGGTATAGCCACTGCTACAAGGGGCATAACCACACAGGAAGGAAGAGACATGGCTCAGAAGAAATTTCAGTTGGATGACAAGAAAGCTGACTTAGACGGAGATAACGAAGTTAGTGCGTATGAACGTGCGCGAGGAGTAGCTATTCAGCAGAACCTTCAGGACGCACCTTCCGAAGGCGACAAGCGTGAAGCTTTGCAAATGTACCACGGCGGAATGCCTTGTGGTTGCGGCGCAGAAGAAGAGTGTAACTGCGGTGGTATGGACGGTCTTATGGGCTACGATGAAGTGAGTGGTAATCCCATTCCTCTAGGCTCTAACCCTGAAAACGTGCGCGATGATATTGATGCTAAGATCAGTACAGATGAGTTTGTATTACCAGCACACGTAGTTAAATGGCACGGCATTAAGCACATCATGTCAATGTATGATGAAGCTGAAATGGGCCTCATGACTATGAAGATGGATGGTTTAATTCAACATGCTGAAGAAGCCCCTGTTGAAGAAGAGATAATTGATGATCCTGAAGAGGACGTTGATACAGAGGTCGCTGCCGTAGAGGTGGACGATAAAATGGATGAAACTGAGGATACAAAAAAGTTACTCCCTAAGACATCTGCCTTACCGGGAATGGTGAAGAAACAAAAAATCGCCTTCCTTTATTGATTTGGACACCCGTTTATTCGGACCCAGCGAGGAAAATATGGAACAAAAACAAAAGTACACCCGCGCTCCAGAAGCAGAGGATGATCTAACATACAGTCAAGAGATAATGCAAAATCAAGCAGAGCCTGTTGAACAGTTAGGTGCTGAAGAAGAAAGCTACAAGAAGCGGTATCAGGATATACAACGTCATATCCAAAATATTCGTGACCAGAAGGATAAGGAAGTAGCAGAAGTAAAATCTCAGCTAGAGACCGCTACACGTAAACAGATCAAGTTCCCTAAAACGGATGAAGAGATTGATCAGTGGTCTAAGAAATATCCTGACGTAGCTCAGATTGTTGATACTATTGCCCGTAAGAGAGCAAACGAAGTATTAGCAGAAGGCGAAAAGCGTCTGGTCCAAGTCGAAAAGTTTGAAAAGAACTTACATCGGCAAGGCGCAGAGCAAGAACTTATGCAAGCCCATCCAGATTTTGCCCAGATACGGCAAGACCCAAGGTTTCATGAGTGGGTGTCTATGCAGCCATCGGCACTACAAGATAGCGTCTACAAGAACAATACAGATGCTAAATGGGCTTCACGTACCATTGACTTGTACAAGGCTGACACGAAGCGTTCAGGTAAGCCACACACAGCCGCACAAGCTGTAGGTCGAACCTCATCGTCTGCACCAGCGACACGTAGCAAAGCAGCATTCTCAGAAAGCATGGTTGATGCCATGTCTGATCGTGAATACGAAGCCAATGAGGAAGCCATTAATGCGGCTATCCAATCCGGTAAGTTTGCCTACGATATGACAGGTGCTGCACGGTAAAATAAATTGAAGGGTACAGTTGACACATTTAACACTTAGCTGTATCCTTCGGATGCGCCCGATAGGGTGCATATAATAACAATTAACTATTGCAGTATATAAAGTATTATGTTATAATGATCTATATACTAAAAGAGTAAGGGACACTAAAGCAGTTTACCCCGCACTCTACCCTTCCAGATAATACGACTAGAAGTACACCAGTAGCATTAGACCCGTTCTAAACGAAACTCTAATAAACTGACACGGCTGTTTAATTGTCTGATCTAGCTGTTTCTAACTATAGAAACGTATACATAGCCATTTCATTCAAGGAGCATCCTACAATGGCATTTACAAAGGCATCGGGTTATACCAACCTGAACTCAGGTAACTTTTCACCAGTTATCTACTCGAAAAAGGTCCAAAAGGCTTTTCGCAAGGCATCAGTAGTTGACGCCGTAACCAACACCGACTATAGTGGCGAGATTGCCAACTTCGGTGACTCTGTTAAAATCATCAAAGAACCCGATATCACTATTACGAATTACGAACGTGGTACGGCTCTTGCAACACAAGATTTGACAGACGCCGATTTTACAATGGTAGTAGATCAAGCAAACTACTTCCAGTTCGCAATCGACGATATCGAAGAGGCGCACAGTCACATATCATTTTCCGATTTAGCATCGGATCGTGCTGGTTATAAGTTGCGTGACAGCTTCGACTCTGAAGTACTTGGTTACCTATCAGGTTGGAAGACACCTGCTAACTGGGCGCGTAACACTACAACCAATGGTACTAAAGCGGATACCAATGCTGGCTCAGACGAATTGCTTGCAGCGAATAAGCTTGATATCACTGACTTTGGTGGCAGCGATCTTGGTGTAGCTGGCGAAGTAACCTCTATCCCAATCGCAGTAGGCGGCGGCGCTGGTGGTATTACTTCACCATTGGCAATCCTGAACCGTATCGCACGGCAGATGGATCAAGCTAACGTAGACACAGATGGTCGTTGGCTGGTCATTGACCCAGTATTTGCAGAAGTCTTAATGGACGAATCAAGCAAATTAATTAATGGGGACTTCGGCGGCGGTGACGAAATGCGTAACGGTAAACTACCGGGAACAATTCGTGGCTTCTCTATCTACAAGTCAAACAATCTTCCATACGAGGGTACAGGCGCTGGCGTAGCACTTTCAACTGGTTCTGAAACTAATTTCGGAGTTCTGGTTGCGGGTCATGCTTCTGCGGTTGCTACTGCGGAACAGATTGCTAAGACTGAAACCTTCCGTAGTCAAACAACCTTCGCGGATGTTGTGCGCGGTATGCAACTATATGGTAGGAAAATACTCCGCCCAGAGGCGTTGTACACTGCTAACTATAACTTAGCTTAAGGCTAACAAAGGGGCTGGTCAAGCACTGGCCCCTTACTTTTTCTAAAAGTAATGCACTTTTTATAAGGTAATGAAATGCCCACAAGCTACATTGACTTATGTAATCAAACACTCAGGCGTCTTAACGAAGTTGAGATTTCGGAAGCCGACTTTGGGTCGGTTCGTGGCGTTCAGGCTCTTGTAAAAGATGCTGTCAAGGCTGCGGTTGCTAAAATAAATCAAGCAGAGTTTGGCTGGCCTTTCAATGCGGCGGAAGAAACAGATACTTTAGTTGTAGGTCAAACCGAATATACGTGGCCTTTGTACTTTAAAGTTGCTGATTGGAACAGCTTTCAAATCCAACAGAATGATACCCTTGGTTCTAGCTTTAAAACCTTAAAGGTTATAGACACTAATGAGTGGTACTCCAAATATCGTGACGATGACTATTCGGCAGGTTCCTCTGGTAGAGGCATACCTGATTTTGTATTTTCAGGGCATGGTAATGGTTACGGCATAAGTCCATCCCCAGACAAAGCGTACACGATCAAGTTCAGATACTACATGAACTACGCTAATATAACAAATGCTACAGATGTTACGCGCATCCCAGAGAGCTTTGATACTATATTAATAGATGGCGCTATTTATCACATGTACATGTTTAAAGATAATCTAGAAGCGGCTCAGGGCGCTTTCATGGCCTTTGAAAAAGGTATCAAAGACCTTCAGACGCTCTATATAAATAACGATGTTTATATACGAGATACACGGATTAGATATTAATGCCAGATCAGATTACGTCTTACAAACTAATCAGTAGCGGCGGTCTAAACAGTAATGAAAATCACTTAGACCTATCGGACAATAATCCCGGTTCTGCTACACGATTAGTTAACTATGAACCTAGCCTCTTCGGGGGCTATCGGCGTATTGAGGGGTATGGTGAATACGACAGTGACTATGGTGAGGTAACCGTAGCAGGTCAGACTACCGCCACAGGCAAAGTACTTGGCCTAGCAATCTTTAAAGATGATGTTGCAAACGCAACTAGAATAATAGCTGCCAGACAGGACGCCACTGGCGGTAACTATAGTTTTTACTACTACACAGCTTATATTGGCTGGCGTAAGTACACCTTAGATCACTCTGTAACTAGGCCAATGGCACTTAATGGTCGCACAGTTACCAAGATGCGTCATGTAAGTTTTAACTTTGGCACAGGCAATAAAGTTGTATTTGTAGATGGTGTTAACCCAGCTATCGTATTTGATGGCAGTCATTGGGAAGAACTGAAGTCTACTAACTCTGGCGGGTACACTGCGGGGTCTAGCCACAATTCCGGTGTTTCTACAGGTGGTGGTGGACAGTGTATTGACGCACCCTCTTTGGTAAATGTCTTCCAGAAAAGTCTATTTTTATCTGGGGATACTGCTTTTGGGGCTGCAATAGCGCACTCTGCACCTACTAATGATCTAGACCCAGATGGTTTGTACGACTTTACGTCTGCTGGAGGTGGAGGGCAAATAGCCGCTGGTTTTGACGTAGTACAGATTAAGCCTTTCCGCGATGATTTGTTTGTCTTCGGTAACAATGGCATTAAGAAAATTTCCTTAAACGCTACTAACATCTTTGTTACAGACCAAGTTACAGCTAACGTAGGCTGCGTGGCACGGGATAGTGTACTAGAGATCGGTGGCGATCTCATGTTCCTAAGCCCTGACGGTTTCAGACCTGTTGCGGGTACTTCCCGAATTGGTGACGTAGAATTAGAAACCGTATCTAAACCTATTCAGGCTACTCTAGTAGACCTAATTGCTAACAGCGATATGGATACACTCAATGGCGTAGTTATTCGATCTAAGTCTCAGATTAGGTACTTCATTGGGGATGCTACCATATCCGCCTCTGACAGTATTGGTATCATTGGAGGTTTAACTAATAGTTCCGGCTCTATTGGGTGGGAATTTGGTGAGCTACTAGGCATACGGGCGTCTTGTACAGATAGTGGATATGTAGGAACTACTGAGAATATTCTTCATGGTGACTACGATGGGAAAGTTTATAAGCAAGAGTTTGGGACCAGTTTTAACAACGGCGACATTATCTCTATATACTCTACTCCTTACCTCGACTTCGGTGAGACAGAACAACGCAAAACCATGCGTAAGATTAATACTTTTATTAGGGCCGAAGGTCCATTGGAGATGCTTCTAAGCATGACGTATGATTGGGGTGATGGAGACACATCCACTCCCGCAACTTACGGGCAATCATCTTCAGGCGCTCCGACACGCTACGGCGGTAGGAACATAAGTTATAACGCAACCAACGTACTATATGGTGGTTCATCAAAGCCAATTATGACCAGTGATATCCAAGGATCAGGTTTTTCGGCACAGGCAACATTTGTAACGATAGGTCAGACTGAGCCTCACTCTATTCAGGGTATGGTCTTTGAGTTTACCACGGCAGGGAGAAGATAGACTATGGCGGGTTATACAAGGCAGTCTACTGGTTCGATTATCAACGGGTCACCTATTACTGCCCCACCACTTAATACTGAGTTTAACCAGTTACAGGCTGCATTTAATGCTACTACTGGGCATAACCATACAGGTGCTACAGGTGATTCTCCTAAGATCAACCTAGCTACATCTGTAACTGGATTTCTTCCATCCGCAAATGGCGGTATGGGCGGCAAGAATAAAATGGACGCCACAACTACTCCTGTGGTTACTAATGATAATACTGAGGGCTATGCACCGGGGTCTATGTGGGAAAACACCACTACCGGACGTATATACATATGTGTGGGTAGCTCTACTGGGGCCGCTGTCTGGCGTGAGCTTCTACAAGTACAGAACGGTAATGCCGTACTCCCTGTAGCAACAGATACCATAGACATTGGGTCTAACACTGTACGCTTCCAAGACCTTTTCTTAAGTGGCGGTATTGCAGCCGCAGGTAATGCTACTGTTGGTGGTGCATTAAACGTAACAGCGGCTACAGCCCTTGGCTCTACGCTGGGCGTAACTGGTGACACTACTCTGGTTAACCTATCCGCCACTGGTACAACCGTAATTACATCCATAGACCTTAATTCCGGTGCTATTGATAGTACAACTATCGGTACTACTACCCCAGCCGCTGGTACATTTACCACGCTGAATGCTAACACTAGTTTTGTAGCTGCTACAGCCGACATTAATGGTGGCACAGTAGACAATGCTACTATCGGTGCGTCTACTCCAAGCACAGGTGCATTCACTACTCTTGGAGCATCTGGAACATCCACACTGGCAAC
>TARA_R110002153_G_scaffold52107_5_pt1 | contig 16496 bp, 26 predicted proteins | sample TARA_R110002153 | Tara Oceans TARA_R110002153 (sample SAMEA4398193) | marine metagenome | biome: Polar Biome; feature: [SRF] surface water layer (ENVO:00010504); material: water (ENVO:00002006), including particulate matter (ENVO:01000060) such as... | depth 5 m
TGTTCGCAGCCGTCAGGGTCAGACCGTACCCACCTGTTTTAGGATGCCCCACGATAAAACGTAACTCAGATTGACGATCTTGGAATGTTTCCACGATCTGCTGTCTATCCGAATCAGGGGTCTCACCGTGGAGCGTTGCAACCGCTTGTACGCTAAAGCGGTCGCGCAGAGCCTCAGCAATTGAGCGAATATCTTGCGTCCAAGTCGCCCATATAATTGCCTTGCCCTGTATCTCTTCACAAATGTCCATCAATTCATTTAATCGGTTGGATTTCAAAGGGTGAACAGTACCGTCATCATCCGTCAAGCTTCCCAAACATATCTGTTGGAGACGCATTATTTGCGTCAAAACGTTTTGCGTAGTGGACAGATCACCATTGTCTAACCTAGCCAACGCAAGGTTCTTCATCTGTACGTAGGCATCTGACTGTTCTTTGGTAAGCTCTACCTCTCGCTTCATGTAGACCTTGTCCGGAAGGTCTAAGCAGTCTTCCTTTCGTACTCTGAAAGAATGGCTATCTAATTTCTCGGTTAGTTCATCAAGACGTTGGAAGCCTAGTATTTGGTTGAAAGAGTGCGCTCCCATGCTTCTACGTTGGACAACCGCGTATCTTCCTTGAAAGGCATAGTAACTTTTGAAACCTAAAATGTCGGGACTGAGAAAGTCCATTTGGCTGAACAAATCCATTGGAGACTTTGTGACAGGTGATCCTGTTAGAATACGACGCATTACTGCACCACGGCCCACGGTACAAATAGCTTTTGTACGTTTGGCCTGACGGTTCTTGATAGTCGTGGATTCATCTACGGCCATGAAAACCTTGAACTTCTTAACAAAGAACCCTGCTACATCAACTCCTTTTTTAGTGCTGAAGGATTCTATATTCATAAGGAGAAACTTTAACTTATTGTTTTCCTTAGAAAGATCTGTGAGTTCTTTGCGCTTGGCCTTTGTTAAGTTTGGTTTCCAAAGAACAACTTCGCGGTCAATCCTTTTTGGAAGATGTGTATCTATTTCACCTATCCAGTTGGCGATGACCCCTTTGGGTGCTACGATAATTGCAAAGTCGGTTTGTTTCTTTTCAAAGTTATGTGCGATGGTGTCGATGCAAACTTTTGTTTTGCCCGTACCCATGTCCATCAACAGCGCAAAGTTATCCTGCTCGGCGCTTCCTTCGAAGGCTTCTTGTTGGTGTTGGTATGGTTCTGTTTCAAAAACAAATTTAAACATAAAGATTTCTCTTGCATCAACCTATAAATACCCATATAAGGGTTTTTGACGGTTTAGTCAACCGCCGATTCATTAACAAGGAGAAATAAAACATGAACGACTTAATATCAGAAATGGCCTCCGACTCTGGGGCAATCACCAACAAGATAGACCAGCTAGAAGAAGGTAAGCTTGACGCCGTATCGCGTCTAGCAAAGGAAGCGGCTGATCTTGAATACAAGCTGTCTGAAGCAGAGAAGCTTATGAAAGAGACTAAGGCGGCTCTACATAAGATAACAGATGAGCATTTACCTGAAGCTTTGGAAGCTATGGGTCTACAGAAATTTACACTTACGGATGGATCAGAGATAGCAGTAAAACCAATTTACGCTGCTAGCATTCCAAGCGACCGTAAGGTAGAGGCTTTTCAATGGCTTCGTGATCACGAGTTTGGTGACTTGGTGAAAAACAATGTCACGGTTACTTTTGGACGAGGCGAAGATGATACCGCAAAAGAGTTTGTAGATCTTTGCGGTTTACAAGGATTCGTTCCAAACCAAATGGAAAAGGTCGAGCCTATGACCTTGAAGGCTTGGTTAAGAGAACGGGTAGAAGCGGGGGACCCTGTCCCGCTTGATTTATTCGGGGCATTCATTTCACAACGTGCAACCATAAAAAGGAGTAAGTAAAGATGGCAACATCAGTGGCTAAAAAGAAATCCACGGACCTCGCGGTTATGGATGAAAACATGTTCGCAGCCGACGCAGGAATTGGTGTAAACGATCTGGGTTCAGAAGACCTTGCGATACCTTTTCTTAAAGTATTGCAAAAGATGTCTGACGAACTTGACGACCTTGATAGCGCTAAAGCGGGTGATATCTACAACACTGTCACAAAAGATATCATTAAGGGTAAGGACGGTGTCCTAGTTATTAACTGCGCGTATAACCTACAATACATAGAGTGGGAGCCGCGTGGCACTGGGACTGGAGCACCCCATCAGATTTACGGGGCCGGAGATGAGATTCCTGCAACCGAAAGAGGTGACGACAACAAAGACTATGTCGTAGGCGGCAGCGGACGTTATCTTGAACGCACCGCTCAACATTACGTCTTAGTGGTAGATAAAGACGGCATGACCCAACAGGCACTTCTGCCTATGAAGTCTACGCAGTTTAAAAAGTCAAAGCAGTGGAACAGTGCCATGCGTTCCTTGAAGATGAAGGATGCCAAGGGAAACCTTTTCACCCCTCCTCGCTTCTCGCACGTTTGGAAACTAGAGACTGTCTCCGAAGAAAATAAGAACGGTTCGTGGCATGGGTGGCAGATCAGCAAGGATTCAGTTGTCCAAGACCCTAACATTTATGCAGAGGCAAAGCTGTTCGCAGAATCTATCCAAGCGGGTAAGGTTTCTGTCAAACACGTCAGGGAAGAAGATAAAGATTCCCTCGACGAAGACACACCTTTCTGAGTTAGTTGGGGAGGGGGGAAACCTTCTCCCCACAATCATTTTCAATGAAAAAAGAAATAGAACGATTTGCGCGGTTGTTTCGTGGCTTGAACAGGGCTTACGGGTCCTTGGATATGACCACAAAAGACGCTCGTGGAAAGCAAAAGGGCAAATATAAATTTGTCCACGAACCACGGACCATTGCCACATACGAAGCGCATCTTAAAGGGAGTGTCAGCATAGGAGTTGTCCCTATTAACGAGGACAATCTGTGTTGGTGGGGTGCAATAGATATTGATCAGTATCCACTGGATCATTTATCAATACTTAAAAAATTGAAGGACGTAAACATACCGCTTGTTGTCTGCCGAAGTAAATCCGGTGGCGCTCACCTATATCTTTTTCTAAACGAGTTAGTAGAAGCAGAGAAGATTCAGGTAAAACTGAAAGAAGTAGCCGCAGAGATAGGGTTTGGTGGCTGCGAGATATTTCCTAAGCAGATCAAGCTGGTTTTAGAGAGAGGCGACAACGGAAACTTTCTTAACTTACCGTATTTTGACCATGAGGGAGGTCTTCGTTACGCCTTCAATAGCGACGGCAGTGCTGCCACGTTGGAAGAGTTTTTAGACCTTGCTGAGAAGTCCGCTATCGCAGAAAAAGATTTGGACGAGCTTCTTTCAGAGGACGTACCCGAAGTCGATGATAAACTAAAGGACGGGCCACCTTGCCTACAAGCTTTACTCAGGCAGGGGTTTCCAGAGGGCACTAGAAACAACGGACTATTTAACCTGGGTGTGTATTTAAGGAAAGCTTTTCCAGATGACTGGGAAACCAAGATCTTGGAATACAACCAACACATAATGGATCCTCCCCTAGACCTCAAAGAGGTTAACGTTGTCGCGGATCAGATAAAGAAAAAAGAATACCAGTACAAATGTGCGGACCAACCTATTTGCAACTTCTGCAACAAGGACCTATGCCGAAGCCGTAAGCACGGGGTAGGTGGTGGGGCCAATACACCCACGGTTGCCAACCTTAGAAAGTACGACAGTGAACCGCCTCTTTGGTTTCTCGACGTGAACGGAAGTCCTGTTGAGCTTGATACGGAAGGTTTACAGAAGCAGCCTCGCTTTCAAATACTCTGCATGGAGCAGATTAACTTCATGCCTCGCACCATTTCCCGCCAAGCTTGGGAAGCACAGATGAACAACCTGTTGTCGCAAATGTTAGACACAGAGGGTGCGGTCATTATTACATCCGAAGATACAAGTGTACGTGGACAGTTCTACGATATGTTGGAAGAGTTCTCGACACACATGCAGTCGGCCATGGATAAAGAAGAGATACTTTTACGAAGACCTTGGACCGACGAAGAGGAAGGACGGACTTACTTTAGGCTTAAAGACTTCGAAGCCTTCTTGAAAAGAAATAAGTTCTTTGAGTACAGGTCTAACAAAATAGCTCAGAGACTACGCGACATAGATGGTCGGTCGGACCAGTTTAGAATTAAAGGCAGAGTAGTTCGGTGTTGGTCTGTACCTGCATTTGCAAAAGTAGATGAGGACTTTGGTTCTAAATTTGATGAAGACGAGGATGTTCCGTTTTGACTATTAAACAAAACAATTGGAGTCAGATTCTTAGAGACATTCGAGAAGAAAGAAACATGACTCAAAGGGAGCTTGCATATAGAGCCAAGATTCCTCAAAGCACGATAATGGACTATGAAAACGTGGAGGCGGCTCGACATCTATCTATCTATAAAGTAGAGAAAATTTTAGATGTTCTTGGATATGAGGTGGATGTTTTTCTGAGGGACGTAGATGTTTAGATACTTTGGACCTCCCGGCACTGGTAAAACGACTACGATGTTGAATCAAGTGGACGCTTTGCTCTCTGGAGGAATGTCTCCGAACGACATAGGATACTTTGCGTTTACACGTAAGGCGGCTCACGAAGCACGGGACAGAGCAGTCGCTCGTTTTAACTTAGACCCCGAAAAAGACTTTTCATATTTTCGAACTCTTCATAGTCTTGCGTTTCAGTGCCTTGGTATGTCGAGTGCAGATGTACTAGGAGACAAAGGACTAAAGAGTTTTAGCGAACAGACCGGGATAGACATCCATTCTAATGGTGCCGAACAAGTGGTTGATGATGGGTTTAAACTACTCAAGTCAAACAACCCTGTAATGAGAGCCATTGATCTTGCTCGAAACTCTATGTTGGGTATTCGGTACGCTTACAACGAAGCAGGGTTATCCATACCGTATTACGAGTTCGAGCACGTGTATAAAGAGTACGAAAGATTTAAACTGCTAAACGGTCTTAAAGACTTCACAGACATGATGGTTGAACTTTCTAACAGACCAGAGAATCTTCCTATATTAAAGACAGTGTTTTTAGATGAAGCACAGGACCTTACTCCACTTCAATGGAAGGTAGCACATGGTCTTAACGACAAATGTGAGAGGATGTTTGTCGCAGGGGATGATGACCAAGGCATATACCGTTGGGCTGGTGCCGACATTGGGCACTTTGTCTCTTTGAACGGAGGGTCCGAAGTTTTGTCGCAGTCGTACAGGGTTCCTCGAAGTGTTCACCATGTAGCAGACTCGGTAGTTCAACGTATTCGAAAACGACAGAAAAAGGTTTGGCAACCTAGGCGAGAAGAAGGCACCGTACAAAGAACATATGATGCCAGCACGGTTTCTTTTGGTGACGAAGAGTGGCTTGTCTTAGCTCAAGCAAACTACATGTTGGATGAGCTATCCGAAAGATTAACTTCCAGCGGTCAATACTTCGAGCGCAAAGGCTCCTCATCTTTAAAGAAAAACGTTAGAAACGCCATAAGTTCTTGGAACCATATGCAACAGGACCCTGGACATGAGGTGTCCTTAAAAGAAGCCGTTAACCTATACGATCATATATCAAGCGGAAAGGGACGCCTGAAGCGTGGGGCCAAGAAGATGCTATCGGGAGCCGATGAGCAGGACCTATTTACCATATCAGTACTTCGAAAACATTTTGGTTTAGAAGTGATTGACGACCCATGGGACATAGCATTGGACCGTATAGAAGACGAGGACAGAGCCTATGCATCTGCTCTTTTAAATCGTGGGGTTAACATATTTGAGAAGCCTAAGATAAAACTTTCCACGATCCACGGAGCAAAAGGCGGAGAGGCGGACAATGTTTTGTTGTTTATGGACCTCTCAGGAAAAGCTGTTAAAGAGATGGAAAACAACCCAGACGACGCTCACCGTGTTTTATACGTAGGTGTAACACGTGCGAAGAGCAATCTTGTACTAAAGATGCCTGAAGACTCTCAAAAAGGCTGGGCAATATGAGAGTTATAATAGAAAGCCCGTTCTCAGGAGGTGATCTTCTCAACGTCGAGTATGCCAGAAGATGCTTGATGGATTCTTTGCAACGTGGAGAGTCACCCTTTGCTTCTCATCTCTTATACACACAAGTTTTAGACGACAGAATACCAGAACAGAGAGAGATGGGGATGGGTTTAGCCTTGCCTTGGTACGAGGTTGCAGAGATGTGTGCGGTATACATTGATCGTGGGATCTCTGCCGGTATGGCAAGTGGGATCCAAAACGCAATATCATTTAATCTTAAAATTGTAGAGAGGACTTTGGAAGATGACGACAGCCAAACAGATTCTGGAAACGGCTTTAAGTCTTATTGGCGGGGATAGAGCTGCCGATTACGGTTCTATGTGGAAGAACCACGAAAACATTGCCCAGCTTTGGAACGGTTATTTATACGACAAGAATGAAACACTGACCGCAGAAGACGTGGCAAACATGATGGAACTAATGAAGATTGCCCGACGTAAATTAGGCAACTTAAAAGAAGATAATTACATCGACGGAGCGGGTTATTCCGCAGTCGCCTTTGAGTGCGCTCAACACGAAAGTAAGCAAGTAAAATGAAGAAGAATCTTAAAAAACCAACGTGGGGTGTCAAAACCGAGTGGGTGCCCATAGATCAACTGCCTCAGACACCAGAAGGTATTACCGAAATCGCAATTGATTTGGAGACCAAAGACCCCCGTCTCAAGTCCCACGGTCCCGGTTGGGCCACGGGCCATGGAGATGTGGTCGGGTTTGCCGTAGCATACGAAGGTTTTAACGCCTACCTGCCCATTGCCCATGAGGGCGGTGGAAATCTTGACCGGGGTATTGTGATGAGGTGGTTTCAAAAAGAAATCGCAAACCATCCGTCAGATAAGATTTTCTACAACGCCGCTTACGACGTGGGTTGGATGAAGCGACTTGGCATAGAACTAAAAGGCCGCATTATTGACGCAATGTTAGCGGCACCTTTGCTCAACGAAAACCGATTCAGCTACTCATTAAATGCAGTGTCTTACGACTACATGGGACTGATGAAATCGGAGGCTGCGCTAAGGGAAGCGGCGCAAGACTTTGGCGTTGATCCCAAGGGCGAACTTTACAAACTACCCGCCTGTTTTGTTGGAGAGTATGCGGAGGCGGATGCCCAGCTTACCCTTGACCTATGGCAAGTATTTAAAATGGAGCTTACCAAGGAAGACTTGTGGCAAGTCTTTGACATGGAGACATCTGTCTTACCTCTTTGTATAGACATGACTTGGAAAGGTGTTCGGGTGGACCTCGACTCTGCCGAAAGACTTAAACAAGACCTTCTTAAAATTGTGAAGCGTATAAAGTCTCAGGTAAAGAAGGAGACCGGTGTCGAGATAGAACTCTGGGCTGCAAACAGTATAGCAAAAGTTTTTGATTATTTAGACGTACCATATGGACGCACTAAAACGGGGCTTCCTAGTTTCACCAAAAACTTCCTGTCAAGCCACGACCACCCTATTGCACAGAAGATTGCCGAGGCCCGAGAATACGACAAGATGGGCAACACTTTCTTATCTAGCATCTTTAGGTATGCCGAGAAGGACCGCATCCACGGACATATAAACCAGTTGCGTTCAGAGGGAGGCGGGACTGTTTCGGGTAGAATAAGTATGTCCAACCCAAACCTACAGCAAATCCCAGCGCGTAACCCGGAGATGTCTAAGAAGATCCGGGGACTGTTTCTACCTGAAGAAGGTGAGCAGTGGGCAAGTATGGACTTTGATCAACAGGAACCAAGGATACTTGTACACTTCGCAAGCCTCACGAATAAAGGACTTAGCGGTTCCGACGACTTTGTAAAAGCGTATAAGGAAAACAATAAAACAGACTTCCATCAGATGGTGGCTGATATTGCGGGTATCCCTAGGAAACAAGCAAAGACTATTAACCTGGGTATCATGTACGGCATGGGGCAGACAAAGCTAGCCGAGCAGTTGGATGTCTCCACGGATCAGGCTAAACGGCTCATGGGCCAATACCACAACGACGTTCCGTTCGTAAAAGAACTTATGGATGCAGTGCAACGGCGTGTGTCACACCGGGACAAAGGTGGTTTTGTCCGGTCTCTGCTTGGAAGAAAGTGTCGGTTTGATTTATGGGAACCTAATCTATTTGTCTCCGCACGTGCATTACCAAAAGAAGAAGCTCACTTGGAGTATGGAGACAACATTAAACGAGCCTACACATACAAAGCTTTAAACAGGCTTATCCAGTCCAGCGCAGCCGATCAAACAAAGGCCGCAATGGCTGCGGTGTATAAAGAAAAGAATAAGATACCGCTTGTTCAAATACACGATGAACTTGCCTTTTCCGTGTCCGGAGAAAAAGAGGCTCGTGAGTTGTGTGAGATAATGGAATCCGCTTACAAACTACAGGTCCCAAGCCCGAGCGACATCTCGATTGGACCCAACTGGGGGAACTTGACTAAGTTAGATAAGTCCGATAGTGTCCCAGAGATAAAGGATGATTAAGTAATGAACCCCGAAAAATGGAAGTCAGTTGTTGTGCCGATTGAAAGCTACCGTGTCTTAAAGGACTTGGCTTTGAAAGAACGTCGCACATTATCCGGACAGTTTACCTTGCTTCTTGAGCAGGTCACTGGAAAGAACATCCCCGTTGGGGAAGAAACAAAAGGGAGTAAAAATAAATGACCGCAGTCTTTGCAATAGCCGCGTTTTACGCTTTGGTGTTAGTTGTACAAACATTTTAAATGGGCAAGAGATCAAATTTTGTTCGTAGAGAACGTGATTTTTATCCGACACCTGTAGAAGCAGTAAAACCTCTCATACACCATCTCCCGTATCGGTTCACATATATAGAGCCGTGTTCTGGAGATGGTGCATTAGTAAGGGCTATAGGAAGTTTTGAAGGTGTTTCAAAGGGGGGTAGTTTTTGCCCGATCTTAGAGTATGCCAGCGACGTACACCTACCTTGGCAGGTAACTTCCTTAAAAGATGACGAGAAGTTTAATTGTAATAACGCACTTCATGCGTATCAGAGAGACGTGTTCGACATCGAAAGCGTAGAAGAACACGTAGACTTCTTTATTACCAACCCGCCGTGGAACCGGGATATCTTACACCCTTTAATCAACCACCTCTCGTCCATTCGACCAACCTGGCTTTTGTTTGATGCTGATTGGATGCATACCAAGCAAGCGCAACCTTACCTATCACGATGCACAAAAATAATATCCGTGGGCCGTGTGAAGTGGATCAAGGATAGTAAGTATACAGGTAAGGATAATTGTTGCTGGTATTTTTTTGAAGACGTGCCTGAACATAGCGGTCCTCAAGTATCCGTAGACTTCTACGGAAGATTCGTATAAAATTTTTATGTTCTCCCTACAGCGGTTTGTTGACTCCTTCCGCTGAACCTTGGTGGTGGGTTCAGTTCTCCTGTCCCACCACCTCCCTTCACTCAATAAAAATGAGATCACGTTAAATTAGTTGACGTGTCTTTTTTTTAGGTCTAGGCTTATGGGACTAATCACATACAAAGGAGTCTTAGATATGTTTGTAGGAGCAAGTTACGTCAGAACCGAAAAAGAAGGAACCTGTTTTGGTTTTGACCGCATAACGATCATGGAAAGAGTTCTTTCGCACACAACGGAGCGGAAGAGAAAAGACGAAGACTATAATAAAATAACAGTCACCGGATGCTATTACACTGTTCATTGCTTGGTAACATCAAACGTAACCAATGAAGTAGATTCTTGGGAAATTAGTGAAGATGAACTATCTCAGGAGATTTGTAGCGGTTATTATAAACTAGTCCTAGATAAGGACCCATCGTTATGAACGATTTAGAAAGGTTCATGCAAAACATGGCGTGGGTACATCAAAAGATTTCAGCCACCGACCCTGCGGGGTACGAGTTGAAGGAAACACGGACCATGGACCACGGTTCAAAGACTAAACTTATTGGAATCGATAGAACCAAGGAAGAGATCGATGCCCACTAGAGATCGTCGTTGCCTCACATGCGGAGGATTAGACGAGTTTATTTTTGAACTTGACAATGAAATTATATTTTATTGTGACACATGTAAAAAAGAGACATCTTCAAGTGGTTCTGAACTCATTGGTCCGGAACAGAGGATGCAGGAAAAATTAGGAGAGTAAAATGGATGTTGAAAACGATTTCGAATTAGATTGCAACGTGCCCCCTTCTGAAAGCTATAAAAAAGGGTATATTGAAGCCGTTTCCGAGTTTTTAGAGCACTCTTTTTGTCTAGACGAGGCACTCCACCTTTTTTGTATTGATCCTCCAGAGGGTGATTTTCAGGAGGGCTACCGAGATGCTCTTCTCTCAATTCGTAAATACGGGTTTCCAGTACATCACGTCGGTAATGTGGTGTACGTTGGGTGGCAGACTCTAAACGAAAAAGGGGCTGTCAATGATTTATAAATCCCCCCTCCGTTGGTTACTTAGAAAACTAGGGTTCCGCCGAACTTTCGGCGGGACTTTGGTTAATGTTAGGTATTGGTCAGTCAAAAAATGAAGCCGGGTATTTTTTTTAGGGTGTTCTTTTCAGCTTTTTGTATAGTTGCAGCAGCCCTATTTCTTTACCAAGAAACGGAAGTACACTGGAGGGAGTGCGGATACCCTTGCTTTCCTCAAGATCCAGCTTCGAGGAGCTTCATAGATGGATATCGTTAAAATAGTTGACGAGTTGCGTCAAGAACAGGGCCTGAAGTGGCGTCACCTAGCCGACAAGGCCAACGTCTCCGAACCCACCTTATTTAATTGGCGGCGCGGTCTTAGCGCACCCACTCTCTCACGGGTGGAGATGGTGCTCGACGCACTCGGTTACGAGATCGAAGTGGTACTAAAGCGATGATGATTTCAGCAATAGCTTGTATGGCGGTAGCCTTATACTTCGAGGCGCGTGGGGAACCTTTAATTGGGCGAGCAGCGGTGGCTCATGTTATTTTTAACCGTGTGATTGATGATAGATACCCCAACGACGTTTGTGATGTCATCCAACAAGGTAAGTTGGGAGACAATACTCCAAAAATAAAACTTAATGAATGTCAGTTTAGCTTTTTCTGCGACGGTAAATCTGACAACCCTACCGATGTACAGGCATACACGGAGGCAGTAGAACTGTCTCAATTAGTATTCAACACATCGTTCTACGACCCGACTGAAGGTGCAACGCACTATCATTCGGTAAAAGTGTCCCCAGATTGGGCGTTACAAATGACAAAAGTAGTGCAGATCAACGACCACATTTTTTATAGATGGGAAATAGACTGATGGAATGTATGGATTGCAGCGCGAGACTTATACATGGCGGCGACCACGACACAGAAGATGGAGAGGATTTTCTTATCGTCTCAAATTTATCGTGTCCTAAATGCGGGAATCTGTACTTGGTGTACAGAGGTATGAAACCGGAGGAAACGGATAAATGACATGGTTTTGGACATCGAAATTAATGCACCTCTTGCGGAGGAGCCTGGGACGAATAGACAGTTGGTTGTGGTTAAAACAGACCGTGGCTCTAAAAGCAAAGGCCCAGAGAACGTCTACGCGGTATACAGTAGACTAATTGAATCATCACAAACGACATGGAGAAGTAACAATGACAAATATGAATACATGGGTTCACCCAAAAACCAATGAAACGCGGATATATCTAAATCTGCCGCTTGGTTTCAAAGGAATTAAAGTATTTGCCCATGAAATAGATGGTGGTGTATACGAGGTAAAGGGTTGGTACGACGACGCCTCACAAATACCTAAAGAACACCAAAATGCAGGAAAGTGCTGGGCAATCAACATGTTTATGCAGAACCTAGAAAATGTAAAAGCACCTTCTGAATGTGTGGAGAAATGGGAACCCTTGTTGAAGTTCGTTGAGAGTTCAGCATTAGAGGCCAAAGCACAAACGACAGCGTCATAAAATCCTGTCGAGCGAGTATAAACGCGGTCAGGCCAGCAAACGACTAAAAATTAAGACGCTGGCGGGTTGGCGGGGCACCCTCACGAGAAGCCTCCGCACCATCGCACAAATGCCCATAATTTTTTGCTTGATAGTATGGGATAAATCTGATATACTGGTTTTAAGAAGTGCGAACGCACCGCCGCTGTTGGACATTGTGAATATCAAAACTGTTTAGATGAGCCGTGGGCCTTTACTAAAAAGGAGTCAACCATGGTTATAGATAAATCTTTCGTGGCGTTCGGTAAGGATACCGAAGAAGTCATAGCCGATTTTATCGGCAAGACAGTTTGCGTTTCCTGGGTCAAAGACCAAGACAAACTTCGCGAAAACTTTGAGCCGCAGATATCGGTTCAAGGTACTCTCGAAGGTAACACTGACACAGGTAAGTTTAGAGTTCTTCTGAACGATGACACCTACTCTTATTTCTACAACGACAGCGTGTGGATGATCGGGTACGACGGGGCTAAAAAAGTCACCGATAAACAAAGACCCGTAATCTTTATTAACTAGTTATTAACCACTAACAAAGGACCACGGTTCTTCTAAACAGCTTAAAAAATCTTAGAGCATGAAGTATTAAATTGCGCTAATATACAACATGTCTAAACACCAATTCTACGGTAGGATATGTGAGACAATACTAACCGAGCATTTTTTACGGTTAGACTACTATGTATTTATTCCTCTCGCTGCCAACGGGCCAGCAGACTTAATAGCAGTCCACAAGGTAACACATAAAATTGTACTGCTGGACGCTAAGAAAGATCGAATAAGGCAGCAAAAGAACAGAAGGTCGCCATCAAGGATTCACCGAAAACGCACCGATGTACAAAAGAAACTAGGTGTGCGTATTGCATATGTTAATATTGATACCCGTGCGGTTCACATAGTACCCCCCATCAAATAATGGTTCGGGGGGCGTGTGGAACGTATGAGGGTTCTCGGACCAAGGACCACGTTACATGTTGTGTACCGCTGTACCACTATAGTAGCAATTCTATGAATTCAAAAAAAATAAAGTCCCGAGTTTTTAGACGGTACAGGTGGTACAGGTGGTACAGTCTGCTAACCATATCTTATATAAGGGTTTTTCGGGTATGTCGCCGTAACACCTCTGTACACGCCAAATCTCGGTCATGTGACAGAGTCTTAGTTAAAGTAAGTGATTTATAACTTTATTTAGTTGATAATACCTGTAATTAACTGTTTCAGTAAAATCCCATATCACTTTAGAAGGTGTTCTTAAAGTAAAGTGGTGGGACAGTGGTGGTACAGCGTTGTTTTCAAAGAATAAAGACCTTTTGGAGAGTGTAAATGCCGAATTCTAACGTACCGGGCCAAATAAGTGATGGTACAGCTAAAAAAGTCGTTAACAGAGGCCCAAATAGAAAACTTACGCGAAGACAAGAGAAGTTTGTTAAAGAACTCGTAAGTAACGATGGACTGATAACGATGCGGGAGGCCGCTATCCGTGCTGGATATCCCGCAGCATCTGCTCACACCAGAGCATATGAATTAACAAGCCAAAATATCTGTCCTCATGTTGTAGCAGAAATATCTCGATATCGAGACGAGTTAGACGAGATGTATGCTGTCGGATATAAAAAACATGTACGTGATCTACAGAAGATACGCGACATGGCTTTGGAAAACGGAGCTTACTCCGCCGCCGTTCAGGCAGAATATAGACGCGGTCAGGCTCAAGGTGACATATATGTAAGTAAGTCTGAAATAAGAACAGGCTCTATAGATCAAATGAGTAGAGAGGATGTAGAACGTGAACTCGACCGAATTAGAGACTCTTTTGAACCAATCATCGACATCACGCCCATCGAAGTCGAAGAACAAGATTCCAAGAGAAGCACTAAAAAATCGGGAAGCGGGACTGTGGCGTCTAATAAGCGACGGCCTAAAGAAAAGCGAGCGAAGAATTGAAACAACTAGACTCGAAAGTTGGGCGTTACCCGGAGTCCCTGACGTGCTTCTATGTTCGGAAGGTGGTGTCTTTAGCTTCCTCGAACTTAAAGTCTCAAAGGGACGATCTGATAAAGTCAGTCTATCCCCACACCAGTGTTCTTGGCTTACTCGGCATTCCCTCGGGCCTTGTTTTATTGTTGTTCGCGACAGTAGCTTGGATATTCGTGTCTTTAGTGGCTCCGATGCTGTTGAGCTTCGCATGGATGGCCTTGCGTCTGTATCACCTTTGGCCGTCTTTGAAGAACCGTATAATTGGAAGTCTTTTTTTCTATTGACTAGCCCTGTTGAATAGCTGTATAGGATAAGTCCTATTTAACAGAAGGAGTCTGATTATGAATTACCGACCGATGTTTAGGTTCACCAGTGGGGAACGTTTCGGAAACGCGCAGGTGTTTGCCACCAAAGAAGAGGCGCAGAGCAGTGCCGCGTCCCGCTTTGCGGTTTGGACCATGCCGACCGGTTACGACGTGGACGAGACCGCCGACTCGGTGACTTACCGTTGGGACAGCGACGAGGGCGACGTTCGCCTGACGCTAGAAGAGCATAAGACGGGGTCAGAACATGGTTAGTTTGGAAAGCTGGTTAATTGAGACCATAGAGAAATTGGCTTTATGGTTGGAGAAAAAGCAATGATCTGTCTTAAATGTCACGGCAACGGTTATTGGATAGAAAAGCTTCGAGTGTTACGCCAAGTGCGTCAGTGCGAGATATGCAATAGTTCAGGAGAAGTGAAGGAGTCAAAAGATGCGAAAATTAACAAGAGTTGAGCAGATAAATGCGGACGCTTTAAGTGGCGCGGCATTGTTTCACGTTACGTCAACCATTTTAAATAAAAGCATACAAGATTGTAACGCCAGCCTCCGCGACCTTATGAAGCGCGAGGGCATTCTTGATTATGATGACCTAAAGGCGGGCGACAAAGTAACCCTAAAAGGCTTATATAGTGATGGTACAGAAGCGACCATTTCCGCTTATCGTGCGAAGACTCGTGGCGATAAAAGAATCTGGTTCAATGGATTAAAAAACCATGCTGAATCTGGCGACGTTATGGCGCTCGTTATACGAGGCGGTAAAATGGTTATACAAAATATAACCAAGGGCGTTGCAATGGCTGTATTTTTAATTAATCCCCTAGAAAATATTGTGCGCAACACTTTTTAGATGCGTTGACTCCGCACGGAATCAGGCCCGGTTTATGCCGGGTCTTTTTTTGCTTGTTTATATAAGATTAATCCCATATCATACGACTCCTTAAACCCGGAGTTAATCAGATGACAACTTACAAAGCAGCAACATTCAACGGAAACATCGTAATCGGAACAGGTGAAACATTAGAGATTGCAAAAGCAGATGCAGAAAACAAGGCAAAGGCACTTGGCACTTGCATCAGAAAACAAGCCAGATACAACGCACATGACAGGAGTCAAACTATGAAACATATGGAAAAAAGCTTTTTAATTGAAGGTGACCCGATGTCGCCGTCATCGACCGATTTAATTGCACAAACCCGCTTGATTCAGGTTGGTTTTAAAGTTCCAGACGGTTGGCGCGTTTTAACAGGATCGTCAACTACTTCTAAGATTTCGCGAATCGCTTATAGATATGAAATAGAAGAGGATTCAGACTAATGATTAAAGATATCGAAACGTTAAAGCGAGCCTTAAAAACATCTGATTACGTAGGCGTTGTTTTATATGACGGCCCGTCAAAAATTGACGGCAAGCCAATCATTGCAATTGCTTGTCGGATCATGGAGTCCAGCGGAAACGAGAAAACGGGTGCAATGGTCCAGACGTTTATTATGCGTAAAGATATCGCGCCACACGAAGCTTTAAAAACGGGTGACGATTCCAGCGTGTGCGGGGATTGTGCGTTGCGTCCTATTAATAAGGGTGCCACGCGTTGTTATGTCCGCGTATACCAAGCGCCGCTTTCAGTTTGGGGAGCATTTCACCGGGACCGATACGCCACACCGGGCGTCGATTTTGATGCCGCGTTATTGCCCGAGCTGTTCGCGGGCTTATCTTTTCGTATAGGATCTTATGGGGATCCTGCCGCGATTCCTGCGAAGGTGTGGAGATCCGCAACGCGCAAGGTAAAGAATAGGACTGGCTACACTCATCAATGGCGTAAAAGAATCGGCGCGGGTCTTAAAAATTTATGCATGGCTAGTGCAGACAACCCGGCGGACGTTGCAAGCGCAACGCTTAAAGGGTGGCGGACATTCCGAGTCCGTAAACATGACGCGCCAACTCTTAAAACAGAGTCTATATGTCCCGCGTCAAAAGAAGGCGGGCAGCGAGTCCAATGCGACACGTGCGGATTATGCCAAGGCGCGACAATAGCCGCCCGCAATATTGTAATTGCTGATCACGGTCTTATGGACTCGCGCCGTCGGGCCTAGAAATTTATATATAGACAAGGTAGGATTAATCTTATATTCTCATATAGCCCTCGGCATTGTGCAGGGGGCCTTTAAAAAACGGAGTCCATTATATGTCTACATTATTA
>TARA_R110002153_G_scaffold87920_1_pt1 | contig 16457 bp, 9 predicted proteins | sample TARA_R110002153 | Tara Oceans TARA_R110002153 (sample SAMEA4398193) | marine metagenome | biome: Polar Biome; feature: [SRF] surface water layer (ENVO:00010504); material: water (ENVO:00002006), including particulate matter (ENVO:01000060) such as... | depth 5 m
ACTGGAAATCAAATAAGCCTTCCGCAACCAGTTTGTTTAAAGTTTTAAAACATTTTAGTCCCAATGTCCAACTATGACCTAAATGCAAGTAAGCTATTTATTTTGACTTTTGCACTTTGGAACATTTCCTGCTCCCCTAAAAAGGAGTCAAAGGAAATTGATGATAAGCGGCCCAATATTGTTCTTATAATAGCAGACGATATGGCTTGGGACGATAGCGGTGCATATGGACATCCAAACATTAGGACTCCAAATATAGATAAGCTTGCCAAAGATGGGATGCGATTTGACCAGGCATTTCTTACCGCCAGTTCCTGCAGTCCAAGTAGAACAAGTATTATTACTGGGCTATACCCGCACAATACCAATGCCGAGCAACTACACTGGCCTCTTACCCCGGACAAAGTGACCTTTGTGGAAAAGTTGAAAAGCTCTGGTTATTGGACTGCCCAGGCCGGAAAATGGCATATGGGAGATGCTATTAAGGACCGCTTCGATGTGGTGTATGATATAGGTACCTCTGGGTTTCAGTTGGCACCGGATGGTTCCAAAGCCAAACAAAAAGGAGATGGTAGCGGTTGTGAAAATTGGGTTCCCTTAATTCAGGAACGGCCACAGGATCAGCCTTTTTTCCTTTGGTTGGCTGCAGTTGATCCCCATCGTCCTTATACCGATGATGTTGTAGCCTATCCCCAGAACAATGAAGATGTAATTGTACCTCCATATTTGCCGGATACTGAAAAGGTTCGGGAGGACTTTGTCTTTTACTATAACGAAATTTTAAGGTTGGATGATTATGTGGGCCAAGTAGTGGCCGAATTGGATAGGCAGGGAATATCGGAGAATACATTGATTCTCTTTATTAGCGATAATGGAAGACCATTCCCAAGAGATAAGACAACCCTTTATGATGGAGGTATAAAGACTCCATGGATCGTAAAATGGCCTAAAAGCGTAAAGCCTAATTCTATTTGTAGCAATCTGGTCAGTGCCGTGGATATTGCACCCACCTTTTTAAAATTGGCAGGTCTTGAACCCCTACCTGCTTTTGAAGGAAAGGATTTTTCAAAGATGTTGACGAGTCCTGAAATTAATATTAGGGAGATGGTATATGCCGAAGATCATTGGCACGATTATGAGGATTATACCCGTGCTATAAGGACCAAGAAGTTTAAATATATACGTAATTTTTATGCCGATCTTCCCAATACCCCTTCGGCGGACGCCTTTGTCAGCGGTACATTTGCCGAAATGCGCAGACTGAAGGAAGCCGGAGAACTTACCCAGGCCCAGTTGGCATGCTTCCTTACTCCGAGACCCAACGAAGAGCTTTATGATATGGAGAATGATCCTTATGAACTTACCAATTTAGTAGGCAACCTGGATTATCAGGAAAGTTTGGGGACTTTGCGGGAAGAAATGAAAAAGATACGAAGGATTACCAAGGATAGTGTACCTTCTTTAAGGACTCCGGATGAATTTGATAGGGAAACCGGTAAAGCAAATTCATTTAGGAAACGTCCGCGACCCTCTAAAAAGGAAATGGAAAAAATTATTCAAAATACCACTCGGGCCAATTAAAGGTGATAAATCTATTCTTGTATGATCAATTGAATTCGTTAAAATTTTCTTAGCACAAGCGTTGTTGAATAAATAATTTTTACGCGTAAATTTTACATTTAATAAATTTTTGTATATTTAGCTGCTATATTGGTAGTTAAACACATTCAATTTTATGTAATTCTTAATGCATAATGGAGAAAGGGCAGTTAAGTTTGGCGGATTTTAGGTTCCTTCAATTTAGGGAAGGTGATCGGCGTGCTTTCGAGTATTATTTTAAAGAATATTACAATAGTATTGTTGGGTTCGCTATTCAGTTTATAGGGGACAAGGACAAAGCAGGAAGTATTGCCCAGGATGCATTTATAAAACTATGGGAGAATAGGGAAAAGGTCCAAAAAATTAATGGAATTCGGTCCTTTCTATATACCTCGGTAAAAACCGATTGTTTAAACCTAATAAGGCATAACAAGGTTGTTCGAAAGTATGAATCCAAACAACTGCAAGCAAGGGAGAGCAGCTTGCATACAGAAATTTTGAACTCCTTGAATTTTGATTCCGTCACCTTTTCGGAATTGGAAAGCCTTATTGAAAAGTCTATAGAGGAATTGCCGGACAAATGTAAGCTGGTATTTGTAAAAAAGCGTTTCGAAAATAAGAAGAACAAAGAGATTGCGGACGAGCTCGGTATCACACTCAAGGCAGTGGAGGCCAATATTACACGAGCAACCAAATTCCTTAAATTAAGACTCTCCCACTACGTATTACTTATAATTATTTATTGTTTTTTGCAATTTTAGCAAAAAAAATCATAATTCAATGTAGGGTAAAGGACTTCTAAGGTGTACTTAATTGGAACGCTAAACTCCAGTTAATGGATCACCATCTAATTTCAAAGTATCTTTTAGGAAATGCCACAGAGGAGGAAGTGGAACGAATCTTCCAATGGATAGATGATTCCCCGGAGAATAAAAGAGTCTTTATTCAATTTAAAAAGGCCTGGGCCTTGGGCGCCAAAAGCGATGAAGATAGCCAGCTGGCCTGGAAGGCATTGGAATCCAAACTGGACAACAACAAGTCGAAACCTGGGTTTTCCGGACTTATAATGTATGCTGCTATCTTCCTACTTCTTGTGGGCTTAGGGTATTTCTTTACACAACAAAAATCAAATTCCGATCTACCGATCATCGATGAAAACGCCATTACCTTGCAATTGGGCAATGGAATTATTCAGGTTATAACCGAGGATGGGGAACAAACCTTTGTTGACAAAAAAGGAAAGCTGATTGGCACACAGAAAGGAAATGTCCTAAATTATAAGAGTGTTGCAAATGATCTAGATACTTCAAAACCTATATATAACGAATTGACCATACCTTATGGAAAAACCTTTAAGTTGGTTTTGTCCGATGGTACAACCATTCACCTTAACGCAGGCAGCTCCATTAAATATCCGGTAAAATTTATTGAAGGGGCCCAAAGGGAAGTATTCTTAAAAGGGGAAGCATTTTTTGATGTTATCAAAAATTCAAATCAACCTTTCGTAGTAAATGTAAATGAGTTGAACGTCAGGGTTTTGGGAACCAAATTCAATGTTTCTTCCTATCCTGAAGATAAGAATATCAACACTGTTCTCGTAGAAGGGTCTGTTGCCCTGCACGATAAGGATAATGCATACAATGCTTCAACCGCAGTTTTATTGGAACCGGGCTATAAGGGGGAATGGAACCCCGATTCAAAAGAAACAAGCGTGGCAAAAGTAGATACAAATGAGTATACCGGCTGGGTAGAAGGAAGGATGATCTTTAGAAACACCCCTTTTAAAATCATTAGGAAAAAACTGGAAAGGCACTATAACATCTCTATTAAAAATAATAATAAAATACTGGAAGAGAGGACCTATAATGCAGTTTTCGATATAGAAAGTATTGAGCAGGTATTGCGAACCCTAAACGAAATATATTCTATTGAATATACAATAGACCAAGACGAAATAGTAATCAATTAATTCTAAAACAATCAAATATGAAATGACATCAAAGAGGCTAGACTAAATCTACTTTATAAAAAAACCAGAAAATGCTTGCGACATTTTCTGGCAGATTAAAGTGATTAAAAATTTTTATTAACCACCAAACGTATTACTAAATTATGAAAAAATTTAACAAACCGCGGTATGGCAATGGTTCTCCATGGCGATTCGACTTAAAAATGAAATTAACAACGCTTTTATTATTAGTTGCTCTTTTTCAGGTAAATGCAAGTACTTACTCACAAAACACAAAAATAGACCTGAATCTTAACAATGTTAAGGTAAACGATGTGCTCAACGAAATTGAATCCTTAACGGAATTTAAATTCTTTATGGACACCAAAGAGGTGGATCTGCAAAGGATGGTTTCCATTAAAGTAAAAAGGGAAACTGTTTCGAAGATATTGGAGAAGATATTTCAAGGAACCGATATTGTTTTCAAGGTTTTGGATAAACAAATTGCCTTAAAACCTGGGCCAAAAGAAGATAAGGTAGACCTAAAAGGCAGCCCGGAAATAGGATTGCAGCAGTCTACGATAACAGGGATAGTTTTGGACAATACTGGTACCCCGCTACCCGGGGCCAATATTGTGGAAAAAGGAACTACAAATGGGGTAACGGCAGATTTTGACGGTAATTTTTCCATTGAGGTGGAAGATGCCAATGCCACTCTGGTAGTTTCCTATATTGGCTTTTCAACAATTGAAGTGCCCATAGATGGTCAGACCAGTCTTAACATTACCTTAGAGGAAAGTGCAGCCGGCTTGGACGAGGTGGTTGTTGTTGGTTATGGTGTCCAAAAGAAGATAAATGTAATCGGTTCTATTTCGCAGGTCTCTTCAGAGGATATAGAGAATAGGCCGGTAACGCAGGCTTCCCAAGCTATAACTGGACAGATGCCAGGGGTTACGGTAATACAAAGATCGGGAAGGCCAGGCCAAAGTGGCGGAGATATTAGTGTAAGGGGGGTAGGTTCCTTCGGTGCCACACCAAATGCCCTTGTGTTGATAGATGGTATAGCAGGTACTTTAAATGATATCAATCCAGATGATATAGCGTCTATTTCCGTACTTAAGGACGCTTCCTCAGCAGCCATTTATGGAGCCAGATCTGCCAACGGGGTAATATTGATTACCACAAAAAGTGGTAGTAATAAAAAGTTTTCCGTTAGCTATAACAGTTATGTAGGTTTTAATGAAGCCACGGAGCTTCCGGATTTTGTCGATTCTTGGGAGTATGCTGAAATGTACAATATTGCTTCGGGAAGCAATAGTTTTAGTGCCGAGGACATTGAAAAATACAGAGCTCAAAACGATCCTGACAATTATCCAAATACTAGGTTTTTAGAGGATTTGTTTTCAAAAAATGGTATACAAACTTCTCATACCCTTACCGTAAATGGTGGGGATGAAAATAATAAATACTATGTATCTGCCGGTATTTTGGACCAGCAGGGTATTGTACCAAAAAATAGCTTTAACCGCTATAACTTCAGGATGAACCTTCAAAATAAGTTGGGGGACAAGTTTGAATTGAATTCCAGGTTTTTTGGTTCCTTGGAGGAGCGAAAAGAACCTCAGGCTACTGCCAATAAGGGCGGTGGTTTCCTAGATCAACTGGTTCAGAACGCGGTGCGTTACCCAGCAACTTTTTTAGGGGTTGATTCCGAGGGGAATTACGGTATAGGACCTGAAAGTGGTGGAACACCAGTGGCTTGGTTAGATTCCAAGTCTTATTTAAACAACCCTACAACAAAGGCCGGTGTAAATGTAAAATTGGATTGGAAGCCTAATGATGACCTAGTTTTTTCCGCGATAGGAGGATATAATTTTACACTATATGAGGAGCGTTCATACCTGGCCTCCCAAAGACTTAACGAAGATGTATTTTTAGGGCAGTCGTATCTAAATCAACAGAGTAACAAAACTATTTTTAAGACCATGCAGTTTACCGGGGAGTATTCCAAAGAGTTTGGGTCCCACGATTTTAGCTTGTTGGCAGGATATTCCTTTGAAAATGAAGAGCTCTCCCTGTTTAACGGATATCGTCAGGATTTTGCGAGCAATGATTATACGGTTATGGATCTTGGTAGCGCGGAGAATCAGCAATCCGGGGGTTATGATGCGGAATGGGCTTTACAATCATTCTTTTCGCGTTTAAAATACAGTATTAACCAAAAATATCTATTTGAGGCTACTATGCGTTATGATGGTTCATCGCGCTTTCCAGAAAATAACAAATATGCGTTTTTTCCATCTGCTGCTGTGGGATGGCGTGTTTCCCAAGAATCTTTTATGGAAGAGGTGTCTTGGATCTCCAATTTAAAATTAAAGGCTTCTTGGGGTATATTGGGGAACCAAAACATAGGGAATTATCCCTATCAAACGGTTTTGGCCTCGGGAAGGGATTACTCCTTAGGGGGTGGACTCGCCACAGGTGCCGCATATGCGAATTATAAGGATGCCAATATTAAATGGGAATCCACGGAAACCACGGATATAGGTTTGGAAACAGGTCTTTTTGATGGAAAGTTGACCTTTAATGCCACTTATTTCAATAGGAATACCACAGATGTCCTTTTTAAACCATCTGCAAGTGTATCCTCTGTACTGGGAGTTGGTATTAGCGAAACCAATACCGGAGAGGTAAAAAATACCGGATGGGAATTTGACCTAGGACATCGTGGCAATGCAGGAGATTTTGGATATTCTATCAACGCCAATTTTTCTATCATTAACAACGAGGTTATCACCTTGGGTCTAGGTAATGTGGAACAGCCCAATGGCTTTGTAGGTAATGGTTCGGACTTGTTTATAGGCTACCCCATGCAAATGTATTACGGCTATAAAGCTGATGGAGTGTTCTTAAATGACGGGGAGGTAGATAGCTGGCCAGATATGTCGGCGGTGAATCCTACAGCCCAGGCCGGCGATTTTAGATACAAAGATATTAGTGGGCCGGATGGGGTGCCTGATGGTAAGGTAGATCCAACATATGACCGCACCTATCTGGGAAGTCGTATCCCTAAATATACCTTTGGTGCCAATCTTGGTTTTAATTATAAAAATTTCGACCTGTCGGTTTTGCTTCAGGGTACTGCGGAGGTAAAAGGCCAATTGACGGGTTATGCAGGGAATGCTTTCTTTAATTTAGGGAATATACAACGTTGGCAAATGGACGGTAGGTTCGACCCCAACAATCCTGTGCGTTATCCTGACTATCCTAGGCTGGAAGTGCTGACCAACAGTGGATCGGCCAATACGGAGACATCAGATTTCTGGGTAATAGACTCTGGGTATTTACGTGTAAAGAATATACAACTTGGATATAATTTCCCAAATGCATTGACCGATGTCATTGGGGTAGATAGTCTAAGAATCTATTTAGGGGCAGAGAATTTACATTCTTTTAATTCCTATAGAAAGGGTTGGGATCCTGAAATAATTGGGGGTGGTGCATATTACCCCATATTAACCACATACACTTTTGGTTTAAATCTAAAATTCTAAGATCATGATTAAAATATATAATAAAGATTCATATAATTCTAGGTTCCTGAAGTTGCTTTTTCTAGGCATCCTTTCTTTGGGAACAATTGTTTCCTGTGATAAGGAACTGGAACAATTTCCGAGCAACGCGTTTGCGGCGGATAACTTTTGGACTTCAGAATCCAATGCCAACATTGCCTTAACCGGTGCATATAGAGGGGCTGTGGAGTACGGGACCCAAGTGGTTCCTTCGGACTGGTGGACTTACTGTGGCATCGTATTTATGGAATTTGCCACGGACAATGCCTATGACCGTAGAGGTGACAATTCCACCCAAAACCGATTGACCAACGGAACGCTTTTGCCAAATAACAATGTTATAAACGGATATTGGCAAGGCTCCTACAAGAGGATCGCCATTTGCAACGATTTCTTGGAGAATATTGAAAAGGTAGATATGGAACAGGCCAAAATAGATAGAATGAAGGCCGAGGTACAGTTTCTTAGAGCAACACAGTATTTTTACCTTTCACAGTTTTGGGGTAGTGCTCCTTTGGTTACGGCTACTTTAACACCGGACGAGGCCAATAATGTGGATAAGGCCTCTAAAACGGAACTAGTGACTTTTGTTGAGAACGAGCTTAAGGCTGCTACCGCTGCTCTTCCCACTTTTGGGGAATTAAAAGCTGGGGAAGCCGGTAGGGCCAATAAACAGGCGGCCCTAGCTTTTCTGGGGAGGTTGTATTTAGGGGAGAAGAAATTCCCGGAGGCTTCCGCGGTATACAAGCAGATCATAGATTTGGGAGACAATATTATTGATCCAGATTACAAATCGCTTTTTACTCCCGCCAATGAGGGTAGTAGTGAAAATATATTTAGTTCGCAGTATTTTGGGGGTCAGGCAGGAAATGCGCTACCCCAGCACGCCTATCCGGCGGTTGCATCGGGGTGGCATATTGTAAACCCCTTGGGAAGCCTAGCGGATGCCTATGGTTTTGATGATGGTACGCCTTTGTCTTATGACGACCCAAGATTTGACTATGAGGATATGGGAGCCAACAGGGATCCAAGATTTAGATATAACTTTATTTGGGATGGTGCCACATTTGCCGGTAGGATCTATGATTGTCATCCGGACTCTTCCGGATCTGTAGATCAATTAACGTATTCCAAACAGGCTACCAGAACAGGTTATGGCCTGCGTAAGTTTTTTGATGAATCCTTTAGTGGTAACTTAAGGACGGATTATGGCGGAAATATCCCGATCATAAGATATGCGGAAGTATTGTTGAGTTATTTGGAAGCGGAACTGGAGGCTGGGAATGGCATTACCCAACAATTGTTGGATGAAACAATAAACGCCGTTAGGGGCAGGGCATCCGTAGGATTGCCTCCTATAACCGAAACCAATGCAGCAGCCCTAAGACCTATTTTAAGAAATGAAAGAAGAATTGAGTTGGCCTTGGAAGGACAGCGTTTATGGGATATCTTTAGATGGGGAATTGGTGATGAGGTTTTGGTAGGAGATTTTTGGGGAGCCCCATTCCCAAATTCTACCTTGTACCCAACTACATCGAAAAAACTGGATCCACAATCACGATGGTATGTAACCACAAAGAATTTTAGGGAAGGTGTGGATGACGTATGGCCAATTCCAGAATCGGAAGTCAACGTAAATCCTAAATTGGGAAATTAATCATTTTCAAAAAATGGTATTAAAAAGAAGAAAATTTATACAAAAAGTAGGGTTGGCAATTCCAATAATTGCCAACCCTTTCTCAAATATATTTGCACAAGGTGGAAAAGAATTTACAGCAGCAGAGGATTCCGTTGCACCTTCCGTTCAATTTGGGTTTGATAAACTAAACGATAGGATCTGGGTCGGAAAAGATTTCTGGAGTGTTCCCATGGAAGATTGGGAAATTAAAAACAAACGACTGGAGTTTAAAGGGGCTATGCGAAACGCCCGTTTACATCTACTGACCTATGTGCTTAAAAAGGACCAGGGAGTTTTTCGGATCAAAAGCAGTCTAGGTCTCCTGAAAAACAATGCAGGTAAAGGTTCCGTCGGATTTACCGTGGGCATAAAGGATGCTACGGATCCCAAAAGTGTAAAAGCGGCCTGTTATTTTGGGGAAGGTGTATCAGCAGGTATTTCTTTGGACGGCAAAATATTTATGGCCAACATTGAAACTCTGCTTCCCGAAAATTTTGATTATAACAAATTTGACATGGAGTTGGAGGCCTCTCCAAAAAATGGGGGTTATGAGTGCACCTTGACGGTGGTGGACAACAACGGTCTAAAAGGGGAATTGACTTATAATCACTCCGGTGAAATAGAAGGTTTGGTAGCCTTGGAGCAAAACATTCAAGAAAAGGATGGGAGTACATTTTGGTCCCGATCATTAAGCTTGGAAGGTAGTAAAGTAAAACATGTTGCCGACAACAGTTTTGGGCCCATCCTTTGGGCAATGTATACCCTTTCTCATGGGACTTTAAAATTATCTGCCCAATTACCTCCAGTGGGGGATAAGGATTCCAAGCATGTGGAACTGCAATTTTTTAAGAATGGCAAATGGGTGAAGGAAGGTAAAATGGAAATAGATACCATATCATTTACCACCATTTTCACTGTCAGCGAATGGAATTCGGATCAGGATATTAAATATCGCCTGGTGTATTCCGTGGATAAGGAAAAGCAATACTACGATGGGGTAATCAGGGAAGAGCCGGACGACAGACCGCTGCGATTTGGTGGACTTACCTGTCAGGAATGGGCAGGATATCCTTATCGGCCTTTGGTGGAAAACCTGGAAAAATCCAACCCTGATATGCTGTATTTTTCCGGAGATCAGTTGTACGAGGGCAATGGTGGATATCCCATTAAAAGACAACCAGAGGATAGCGCTATATTGAACTATCTTGGTAAGTGGTATATGTTTGGTTGGGCTTTTGGCAATATTATGCGGGACAGACCAACCATTTGTACCCCTGATGATCACGATGTTTACCAAGGCAATTTATGGGGAGAAGGAGGCGAAGGTATTTCTTTTGAAGAATGGGAAAAAGTAAGGGACGCCCATGGGGGACTTGTGCAGACCCCGAAAATGGTAAATGTGGTTTACCGCACCCAATGTGGTCATCTCCCTGATGCCTATGATCCATTGCCCCTGCCATCCGGAATTACCAATTGGTATACCCAAATGGTTTATGGAAAGGTCAGTTTCGCTATTGTAAGTGACCGGCTTTTTAAATCTGGTCCGGAGATGCTTAGGAGTGGAGAAGGTAGGATAGATCATCTTACTGCACCGGCAAAACCAGAGGAACTTGATTCCAATGACCTGACCTTTTTTGGAAATCGACAAATGGAGTTTTTGGATGGCTGGATCCAAGATTGGAAGGGAACCCATATGAAGGTACTGTTAAGTCAGACTTTATTTTCCAACGTAGGTACCCATCATGGCCCTAAAAAGCAATTTTTATTCGGCGATTTGGACTCGGGAGGTTGGCCTAAATCCAAAAGGGATGAGGTAATACGGACAATTAGGAAGGCCAGTGCCTTTCATATCAACGGAGATCAACATCTGCCTTTTATGGTGCAATATAGTGTGGATGAAGTGCGGGATGGGGGCTGGACCTTCTGTACCCCGGCTATTTCAACGGGCTATCCAAGATGGGGACAGCCAGATTCGGTCAACGTACCTTTCACGGATAGACCGGCACATGGTTTGCCCAATACGGGTTGTTATCGTGATGGTTTTGGAAATATTAATTATATCTATGCCGTTGGGAATCCGACCGATGATTTTGACCTAGAGAAAAATAGATACTTAAGGGCTCAGAAAAAGGCATCCGGTTTTGGGATAGTTACTTTTGATACCGGAGCTAGGACAATAAAAATGGAAGCGATTCGGTTTTTGGCGGACCTTGATGTGGAATCGGGTGAAAACACTTACCCAGGTTGGCCATTGACCATTGGCCAAGATGATAACGATGGCAGAAGGGCATTCGGCTACCTTCCCAGATTACATTTTAAGGAATCCGACCAGGTTGTTAAGATCTTTAATGAAGAGACCAACGAAATGGTGAAATCCTTAAGAGTAAAGGGCAATGAATATATTCCTCCTGTTTACTCTTTGGCCAAGCACACCTTGGTTATAGGGGAAGGGAAAAATGAAAAAGTTATTAAATCGGTTGAAATAAGTACGGACCCTAAACAAGTTATGGAGGTTTAGACCAAATAAAAATATGTAGTAAGATCCGAACCAAAAAATAGAAGGGTTGTACCTTACGAGCTGCTAAAACCAAAATCAGTTAATATACTATTAGAATATGAAAATTATTAGAAAGAATTTGTTTCAAACCGCTTTGGTTGTTTTGCTTATGGTAGGATGCAAATCCAAGGCTGAAAAAGAGGTCGCCGTTGTAGAGAATTCAAAAAAACCGAACATTGTATTTATTTATATGGATGATCTGGGCTATGGGGATATGAGTGCCTATGGCGCAACCGAGATCAGTACGCCAAATATGGATGCCCTGGCAATGGGCGGAGTGCAGTTTACCAACGGTTATGCCTCCTCTGCCACCTGTACCCCCAGTAGGTATGCCATACTAACGGGTAGGTATCCTTGGCGTAACAAGGATGCTAAAATATTGCCGGGAACAGCTCCTTTGATAATAGACACGGCACAAATGACTGTGCCCAAAATGTTGCAGGGAGAAGGATATGCCACCGGTATAGTGGGGAAATGGCACTTGGGTCTAGGTAATGGCATGGTTAATTGGAACGAAAGGGTATCCCCTGGTCCCAATGAAGTAGGTTTTGATTATTCCTATATATTGGCTGCAACCCAGGATAGGGTACCAACAGTGTATATTGCCGATGGGTACGTAGATGGGTTGGATCCTAAGGACCCAATAGAAGTTAGCTACGATAAAAATTTTGAAGGTGAACCTACGGGATTGGACAATCCTGAACTAACTACCATGAAATGGCATCATGGCCACAATAACAGTATAGTGAACGGAGTGCCGCGAATAGGCTTTATGAAAGGCGGGGAGGCTGCCAAATGGAGCGATGTGGATATGGCCGACCATTTTTTGGCCAAGGCCCAAGAGTATGTAAAAGAACATAAAAACGAACCATTTTTTCTTTATTACGCACTACAACAGCCACATGTACCACGTACTCCGCATCCACGTTTTGTCGGAAAATCCGGTATGGGCCCAAGAGGGGACGTTATTTTGGAAGCCGATTGGATGATAGGGGAGTTTATGAAGACTTTGGAAGACGAAGGAATCCTAGAGAATACCTTGATCGTCTTTTCCAGTGATAACGGTCCTGTTGTGAATGATGGCTACTATGACGACTCTGAGGAAAAACTGGGCAATCATACCCCTGCAGGAATTTTAAGGGGAGGTAAATATAGTTTGTTCGATGCTGGTACAAGGGTACCTTTTATCACCTATTGGAAGGGTACTATAGCCCCAGGCAAGTCGGATGCCTTGGTATGTCAACTAGACCTGCTCACCTCCATGGCGGCCTTGGTCGGAAGCGATAAAACTGGGGAGGACAGTGAGAATCTTTTGGATGCTTTTCTAGGCAAGTCTACAGAAGGAAGGGAAGAGTTGGTTTTGGAAGCAACTTCTAGAACAGCCTTTAGGAAGGGCAATTGGGCTATGATTCCACCTTACAAGGGAGCGGCGATAAACAAACAGGTAAATATTGAGTTGGGCAATGCTGAGGAATATCAACTTTATGATTTGGAGAAAGATCCTAGTCAAAAGGAGAATTTGGCGAAGTCCAATCCGGAAAAACTTCAGGAATTGGTTGCCGATTTTGAAAAAATTAGAGGTAACGGGAATGAGGGTGTCCAAGAATTGGAGTTGAAGTAAACTGTTTAATGTTTCCAACCCATCATGTTAAGATAAAAAACCAAATCATGAAATCACCAAGCTTTTACCCATTGTTAATTGGAACCTTGTTCTTTGCCCTCTTAATCAATGCCCAAGCAACAGGTGAAAGACCCAATATACTTTTTTGCATTGCAGATGATGCCTCCATGAAGAGTTTTGGGGCATATGGCGATACCTTTGTCAATACACCATCAATCGATAGCATTGCTAGGGACGGAGTTGTGTTTAACAATGCCTATAACGGCAATCCAAAATGTTCACCGGCCAGGGCATGTATCCTTACGGGGAAATATAGCTGGCAGCTCAAGGAAGCAGCCGACCACAATGGTCGTTTTCCTTCCGAGTTTAGGACGTATCCCCAATTACTGGCAGAGGTGGGGTACGATGTTGGTTTTACTGGCAAGGGATGGGGGCCAGGGGTGTACGATACTGCAGACAATCCCGCTGGTCCGGAATACAGCAGTTTAAAACTAATACCTCCTTATAAGGCTATCAGTGATGTAGACTATGCTGCAAATTTTGAATATTTTTTGAATAAAAAGGACCCAAATACCCCATTCTGCTTCTGGTTGGGGACCAAGGAACCCCATAGGGCATATGAACTGGATTCATGGAAAAAAGCAGGGCGACAATTGAAGGAAGCTTCTGTGCCACCCTTTTATCCGGACAACGACATTGTTCGTGGAGACTTATTGGATTATGCCAATGAGGTGGAATGGTACGATACCCAAGTGGGCCGGGCAATTAAAATATTGAATGATAAAGGTTTATTGGAGAATACCTTGGTAGTGGTAACTTCAGATCACGGGATGCCTTTCCCTAGGGTAAAAGGACAAATATATGAAGAGGGCTTTCACATTCCCTTGATCGTTTATTGGAAGGGTAAAATACTTCCTGGGCGTAGGGTGAACGATTTTGTAAGTTTTTCAGATTTGGCACCTACTTTTATGGAGGTAGTTGGGGCTGAACCACATCCTCAAATGACCGGAGGAAGTCTTGTGAAACAATTGCTTTCCATAAAATCGGGACAAATAGACCCGATACGCGATCATGTTCTTTTGGGGAAGGAACGTCATGATGTTGGCAGAGCCAATGAGGATGGGACCGATTTGGCATATCCTGTCCGTGCCATTCGCAATGATTCCATGCTCTATGTCCACAATATAAAACCGGAAAGATGGCCGGTTGGCAATCCTGAGTACGGGTTTTTAAACACGGACGATTCCCCAACAAAAAGTTATCTTACCAACTTAAAACAGGGAGATAGGGAATATTTCTTTTTTGAAATGAATTTTGATAAAAGACCGGAACATGAGCTGTACAACATTCAAAAGGACCCACATTGCATAACAAACTTGGCTAATCTTCCAGAGTATGCTGTTCAAATTAAAGAACTCCGTTTTCAAATGGAATCAGAGCTTAGAGCACAGGGCGATCCCCGCACCTTGGGCAATGGGGATGTTTTTGACAATTATATCTATTACGGAAAGAGATTGGATTATAGTACGGGCCAGCGCATAAACGCAATTAAATATACAAAGCAGGGAACCGACTAGTAAATAGTATAAAATAAACCATTTTTAATACTTTACGATATCTTTATCACTAGTGGTAACCTATTAAATACAGGAGTTTTATAAACACTTACAAAATGAAATATTTGAATATAAAGCTAAGTATGTTTTTGTTGTTGGGCTTTTACTCGTTTGGTCAAAACGCAGAAAACTACAGACCCAATATTGTAATTATTTATGCAGATGACATGGGATATGGGGACCTTCATGTCCAAAACCCCCATTCCAAGATACCCACTCCAAATTTGGACCAATTGGCCTCAGAGGGCATTCGCTTTACTGATGCCCACAGCTCATCAGGGATTTGTTCCCCCAGTAGATATGCACTTCTTACGGGCACCTATCATTGGAGGAGGCAATTCGGTATTGTAGGGTCTTTTGGGGAACCTTTTTTTAATGAAAGTGATGTTACCCTGCCCCAAGTACTTAAAAACAACGGATATCAAACCGCTTGTATTGGTAAATGGCATTTGGGATGGAATTGGAATTTTAAAAATGAACCTTCTGGGGAGGTAGCGCAATGGGGAGGGATACGGAAATTTTATCAACCGGAGGATATAGACTGGAGTGGACCTATTAGCGGTGGACCTTTGGATAGGGGGTTTGATTATTATTTTGGTGATGGGACCATTAATTTCCCTCCCTATGCATGGATGGAAAATGACCGATTTGTACGGTTGCCGGAAAGTGTTATGGATGTTCATAATGTGGGCTTCGATATCGAGGAAGGGGAATGGGAATTTAGACCTGGACCCAAGGTGGAAGGTTGGGACCCTTATGAGGTTTTGCCAACGCTTACCAAAAAAACAGTGGAATGGATAGGAAAACAGGATAGCAATAAGCCTTTCTTTTTGTATTTCGCCCTTCCTTCTCCACATGCCCCGATAATTCCAAACGATGAATTTAAAGGGAAGTCTTCGGCGGGACCCTATGGAGATTTTGTTTATCAAACGGACTGGGTAGCGGGTCAAGTTCTCAAGGCATTAAAAGATAAAGGATTGGAAGAGAATACCATAGTTATTTTTAGTGCCGATAACGGACCGGAAAAGTATGCCTTTGAAAGGGCCCAAAAATATGATCATTTTAGTATGGGCGAATTTAGGGGGCTAAAACGGGATGTCTGGGAAGGTGGTCACCATGTTCCCTTTATTGTAAAATGGCCAAATCACATTAAGCCTGGGACAGTTTCCAAGGAAGTAATATCCCAGGTAGATATCATGGCAACATTGGCATCCATTACCAATACAGGCTTACCCACAAATGCGGCACCCGATAGTTATAATTTAACCCCGCTTTTAAAAGGCGAGACCTATAGCTCCCCATTGCGAGAAGCTACTGTACATAATACCTACGAGAAAATCTGGGCCTTGCGTCAGGGTAAATGGCTATATATAAACGGTCCTTCTGGAGAACATTCCAAAATGCCCGAAAGTTTTAAGGAGCTTAGAGGTTACACGGATTTTGAATCGGCTGGATTACTATTCGATATGGAAATTGATGCCGAACAGAAAAATAACCTCTATGATAAATATCCCGAAATTATTAAGGGTATGCAGGGTGTTCTGGAAAGGTACCAACGGCAAGGGTATTCCGTTGAATCCAGACAATAGTAGGAATAATACAAAATGAAATTGGCCTATAGTAAGATTTATGCAGGGGTATAGGTTCAAGTTGAATGATTTTCCAAGTTGTAGTACAATACAAAATGAATTTTAACAACTAAATATATCCAATGAAACCTAGACTAGCCATTAGTATGTCCATTATTGTGATGTTGTTCAGTTCCTGCGCGGACAATAAAGAGGCAATGGTAACAACACAGACCTTAATAACTAGACCAAATATTATTCTTTTTGTTGCCGATGACCATGGAACGGATGCTTTGGG
>TARA_R110002153_G_scaffold73429_1_pt1 | contig 16454 bp, 13 predicted proteins | sample TARA_R110002153 | Tara Oceans TARA_R110002153 (sample SAMEA4398193) | marine metagenome | biome: Polar Biome; feature: [SRF] surface water layer (ENVO:00010504); material: water (ENVO:00002006), including particulate matter (ENVO:01000060) such as... | depth 5 m
ATAGTTGCCATTAGCTATTTCCTTTTGGATATTGTGCTTTAACTGCTAAACAGTCAGCTATGTATTTATCTACTTGATCTTGGTCACCTTTAACAATGCCATCTAAATAATCAGTGTGTGGAGGATAAGCCTCTTCTCTTAGATATATGTACTCATTAGGGTCTACCCAAGCATTTACTTGTGCTTCATCTATAGTTACCTCATCGCCACTATTATCATATGATGTATCACCAATAATAGTAACAACATTTGGATATATTGCCCTTATAGCGTTATGATTCATTATGCTCCTACCTCCATTACTGTTATTTGAGATACACTTCTGCCATCATAAGCTGCATTATTAGTATCTCTTGCTGACCTATTAAAATAAGCTGCATTAGTATTTGAAGTTTTAACTTTTAATTTATAAGTGATTGCACTTGTAGTAGTTGGCGAGTCTAAAACAGAACCTGCATAAGTAAGTTGTGTTCCACCTCTAGTGTTTACCACTGCTTGTGCTCCTGTCCTACTATCTACATAAGTTGCACTACCTATTTCTGTAGTATTTCTATGTAACACCATGTAATTATGATTTACATCTCCATTTGTACCACTATTAGTAGTAAAGCTAACAAGTATTTTACTAGATGTTGCCGATGGTGTAATAGCTACTGTTACTAAATCAACATAACTATTAGATGTTGTAGAAAAGCTAGTAGTTAAAACTCCTTGTTTTACTTGTAATATTTTACCACCACCACCACCTCCACCACCTGATGCGGCTGCCCAAGTTGTAACACCTGAACCATTAGTTTGTAAGAATTGGTTTGCATCACCATCATTATTAGGTAATGTTATTGTATAATTTGCAGATGCTGAATGAGGTGGAGCTTTAATTTTAACGCCATGAGAATTTTGTGAGCAATTTAATTGTATGTAACCATCTTGGGAACTTCCATCACCTTTAATTTGTAATCCAGCTACACTTGATGTAGAAACAAAGTTAGTCTTGCCTTGTACAATTGAATTATCACCAATTCTAGCAGGTGGAAGCGTACCGCTTGTAAGATCACTAGCATTAGATGAACCAACAATGTCACTTGTTAAAGCCATTGTGCCTGTGGCAGCTGGCATTGTGATTGTATTAGTTCCTGCTGATGCTGGAGCTGATACTGTGATTACACCACTTGTATCACCTGTTAATTTTATACTAGCCATTTTTATTTCCCTAAATTAAATTTCACTTTCTGGAAAGCTCCAGATCGGTTCTGGTGCTACTGTTGGTAAATTACTTTCTTCTAAGTCTTGTCCTGTATTTGCAACCTGTATTATGATTGCTCTTAATTGAGCTCTATACGCTGTAAATTCTGCCTGATTAGTTATAGCAACATCTCCAAGTTGTGTATAATCTGTTGCAACTAATAATGCCTTTGCTTTTGTTGCAGTTGGATATTCCATATTAATTTACTCCTCTGTTTATAAGTATTTCAGTAGAACTAATAGCTTGCCCAACAAAGTTTCCTGACTGATTGGAATCAGTAACTGTTCCAGTAAATCCTGCATCAGTATAATATTTTACTCCTGCTGTTAAACCAGTAAATCCTGAAGCAATTCCTCCAACTACAATTAGTTGGTTCCCTGAACTAGATGTTGCTTTAGGAAATCCAAGATGAGAATATGGAGTAGTTACTGCTGCATTAATATTAACTCTTGCAGCTTTTTGAGTTCCATTTTCATTAATAAGAGCTAGCCAATTACTGCCTATATATCCAGGAAATGACTGAACAAAACTACGCCCTGTCCCAGCTGTGAATCCAACATTAAATCCTAGTATTTCTCCTGTTGCTGATAGTGACATAGTATTTAGGAAGCTATCTTTTCTATACAAGGCTACTTGAGCACCAGCTGCTGAAGTTCTATTTGGAAATGTAATTGCATCAGCTGCAAAATTTTGAATTGTCAATGATAGTGCAACAGTGTAAGAATGTGCTAATGTTAAAACACCACTTGTATTAACGCTATAGGTATTATATTTTCTATTTACAGTGTCTGTAAGGTTAAAGCATGCCATAACATGAGTATTATCTACTACTACCCATGCTACACCATCTCCTGATATGCTATCTCCAGATGTTGTTATAACCTCTTGAAAAGTTATAGTGCTTCCTACAGCACCAGTAGTAGTATTAAAATCTGATACCCCAATCCATCTTTGATTTTTGCCAGCCCTTGTTGCACTAGCTCCATTTGGATGGCTTCTTAATATTTTACTTCCTATAACCATACTAATATTTTGTCCATCTTGATGAGATGATGGTTGTTGCCCTTTTGTTCTATCAGAACCAACTCTTGGATAATTTGAAAACTGGTCTACTCCATGAGTGTCATCTGTTGCAGTAACTGTTGTGCCAGAAACTTTAATTACTTTACTAAAAGCTCCGAAAGTATTAAGTCCAGAATTAGCTGAATTTTTGGCTGCCTGTTGAGCCCATACAAAAAAGTTACTTGTACCTAATCTACCAACACCTGCCCAGTGATAAGCAGCCCAAGAATTGGTACTTGACCCATCTAAAGCAAGCACATTACCTTTTGTGAGATTACCACTTGCATCAACAGTTACTACAGTTATTTTTGTGTATAGGTAAGAGTTATTATCTGTACCTGAAGTCATTATTTTAGCAAAAACAATAAATTTATCATTAGCCATTGGTAAAATATTAACAGCTTCCGACCTTAAAAATGCAGGTTGATCCCAATTAGGTGCTCCATAAGGAATAGTAATTCCAGTCGTACCTGCTGTATATACTGGAGGATTAGCACTGGTAAAAGCTGAACCCATAAGCGTTAATACTCTTGAATTATTAGTTCCAGAAGCAACAGCAGACACAATCCAACGAGAACGATCATAACTACTAACACTATAAGTTGCATTTGTAGTTGATTCAGTACCAAGAGAATTTAATATTGGCAGCAATCCTACTTTACCATCTGCTAGAGTTAAGGAAACTCCTTTTCCAGCAGTAACTGCACCACCAGATGATAGTTCAAATTCTTTTTCTATTGTCGATGGAGCTCCTGTTGCTAAACCTGTTAATCCTGAACCATCTCCAGTAACTGCTGTTGCAGCCAAAGTTCCTGCTACTGTAGCACCAGAACTATTAACAGTTAATTTAGTTGTTCCAGCGTTTTGTATTTCTACAATACCAGAAGTATCAGAGGTTAGTTTTAATCCGCTACTTGTATCTGCATTTATTTTTGAAGCCATATTATAATACCACCCAGTTAGCTCCAGAAGGAACAGTGACTGTTACTCCTGATGCGATTGTTATAGGCCCAACACTCATACCATTAGTGCCAGACGTTAAAGTATAGTTTGCTGCAACAGCATTTGAGTTTTCGTATATAGCCCCTCCTGCGGATGCGCCCCCTCCAATAGATCCCCAAGCTCCATCAGCATATCCTTCAAATTCATCTGTTGTAGAGTTGTATCTAAACATACCCGCTGCTGGGCTACCATCTCTTTGGACTGTAGTCCCTACTGGAATTGAAGCTGACCCTGTTGCGGCAGTCTTACCTACATAAGCTGTAGCCGCTGTAGTAGCAGCAGTTCCTAATCCTAAATTAGATCTAGCAGTTCCAGCATTAGCCAGATCAGATAAGTTATTAGCGGCAGTTAATAAACCAGCAGTTGATACAGCAGTTACCTGCCAAGCTGATCCATTGTAAATTCTTGTTTCATTAGCTGACGTATTAAAGTACCAATCACCTGCAGTTACTGCATCTCCATTATTATCTACTGTTGGGTTAGATGATTGTGCGCCAAGATAAAACTCATCAATACTATCTTTAGTTGCGGCAGCGGCAGCAGCACTTGCAGCAGATGCAGTCGCTGAACTAGCAGATGCGGTAGCTGATGTAGCGGCAGCAGTTGCAGAGGTAGCAGCGGCAGTTGCTGAAGTAGATGCTGCACTCGCCTTGGTTGTTGCAGTTGATGCAGATGTACTAGCCTCACTTGCTTTTGTTGTTGCAGTAGAGGCTGAAGAAGTTGCAGAGCTTGCCGAACTGGTTGCACTAGATGCTGACGAAGTAGCAGATGTTGCACTAGATGCTGCGCTAGTTGCAGAAGTGCTTGCTTCTGATGCTTTAGTGGTTGCAGTTGAGGCAGAGCTTGTTGCTGAAGTAGCGGAGGATGCTGCGCCAGTTGCGCTCGTAGCCGCCGCAGAAGCTTTTGTAGTTGCTGTTGAAGCTGAACTGGTAGCAGAACTTGCGCTTGATGCCGCAGCGGTTGCACTAGATGCCGCAGCGGTTGCACTTGCAGCAGCAGCACTTGCACTACTTCCTGCTGAAGCAGCATCTACAACTAAAGACCATTTAGCTGCATCTGTATTTGTGGTTAATGGTTGAGAGCCAGATGATGTATGTGCAGTAATAGCAATAAAGATATTACTTGTTGATGTGTCTTTAACTATATCTTGTAATACATAAGCTGTACCTGCTGCCCAATTACCCCTGTATGTACCTACACTATTTGTTGCTGCTGGATTACCACTTACATCAAAGGTTAAATATTTATTAGCTCTAGTAGTGTTAAGAGGCAACTCCATATTAACAGTTGAAGGATCTGTATTTGGCGCTCTCAATGATCGGTTAGATTGTTCTAAGTTTTGTTGGGTAAATATAGTAAGGCTATCAAGCTCATCATTTAAAGTTGTTGCAAACAGTGGGCCACCTGTAGTAAAATCAGTAGTACGTTGAATAGTACGATCACCAATTAAAGTAACCCGATCAGAGGATGATGGTGTACTAGGAATGTTGCCACCTGGATTAACAACTAGCGTAACAGTACCAGTACCAGCAGCACCAATAGCCACAGTGTAATCTGTAGTTAAAGTTAATTCTATGGTATTATAATAGACAGCAATGTCTGTATTAACTAATATATTAAAGGCATAAGAATACGGGCCTGTTCCTGCCGAGCCAGTATAGACTACCCTTCTTGTTTGTGATGAGATATCAATTGTCATAGTTTTTCCTACTCCATTTTACCTTAATTAGTTAATTAAATCTATATTTCCCTACAGCCTTTTCTCTATCTTCTTTATCTTCATAAAAGTCTTTAATTTCTGGGTATTCTTTTTGTAGTTTAAGAAAAGCATTTTTGTAACTTTGTTGCATAATAGAAGATAATTTAGTTTGTACTAACCCAACATCTCGTGTATTTTCCAATATTTTACCTACCTTTTCTATTCTGTCAGCCAATTTTCCACCATCAACAGCAAGCTCAATCCAAGTGTTATATTGTTCTGCTGTTAATTCATAACCATTTTTTTTATACGGAGGAACATATACAGGAACATTCCAATTAATAAGTGTTTGATATCCTGCAATATAAGTCCCGTCTGACCTTTTAAAAGGACTATATAGTTCGTACATATTGCCTGCTCCAATTGTAACTTCTTCTCCTGTTAAAGGGTCTAATCTATTAGCAACATCATTGCTAAAATAAGGTAATCGTGATTTAAATTTTGTTACAGAATAATCCAAAACTCCAGAGTCATTGCTTGATGGTAACATTGAACTTGATGCAGGATTTAAAAATCTTTCTATAGTAGCTTTACCACTTTGATAAACTCCTACTGGAGATCCTTGAATGCCAAACTCTGTAATTTTTCTGCCATATTTTTGAAAAAATAACAATGTTTTGTTTACATCCTGTCCTCCTTCTCCTAAAATACCTATCATTTCAGCAAGACCTTGAAGTTGAGGAGCTTCACTTAAAACTCCAAAAGCTGTCATTGCACCAACAGCCAATAATTCTTCGCCTTGATCATATGGGCTATATCCTTGACCATTAGCATAACTATTTACTTGAAAATATTCACCAATTGTTGCTGATGCTCCTGCTATAGTTGATAATGGTTGTAATCCATCATATGAAACATAAATTTTACCAGCGCCTTGAGTAACTACTCCATATGTTTTTAATTCTTGAATTTGCTCTTCACCCCAATCTTCTTTATTAAAAACAAAAGAATAAGGTTGCCAACCAGTTGCTTTTAAAGTAGTTAGCATTTTTTTGTTTGTTGGGCCTGGCCCAGTCATTCCACCATTTTGCGTATAATTCTGTAAAGTAAACATAGCTCCCGATCCTAATGTCATTTTAGCTATTGCTAAATCTGCATCAATACCTCCTTTTAAAATTGCTTTCCTAAAGCTTGGCAACATCCATGCGGCTGGACTGTTTTTTAACGCCTCAGTAACAAGGTTAGTTGGTGTTCTAACAAAAGGAATCACCATTTTTAATAACGGCCCAAAACTCATTGCTTTGTTTTCGTTGATAGTTTTTTGCAACGCAGCCATTTTTCCTTCTAACTCTTTTGTAAATGTTAATACTTTAGACATCTCTACAGATTCTTTAATCATGTCTTCTGGTGGATTGTCTAATATGTTTCTGTAAAAAGTATTAGATTGTTTTTGAATCTCTGTTCTAGATAATTTACCTTCTGCTTTAAGAGTATTTTCAAATTTTGTTCTAGCTCTATTAGCTAATGATTTAAATTCAGCAAAACGCCCTAATCCTTTAAAAAACTCATCTTCGCCTAATAAAGCACGACCGGGCATTGTTACAAACTTTCCCCAATAACTCGATCCTTTTTGCAAAAATTTGCCAAATTTAGTTGGGCCATAATCTACATTTTCAAAAATATTTTGAGTGCCATTTAGTTCTATTTTTGATGCAGACCCATCTAAAGGCTTATTATTCTTAAAAGCTTTTATCCCTAATCTAAAAGAGCTATTTACATTTTCCACATAAGCTTGAGCAAAAACCGCAGCTTCATTTAAAGGGATAGCATCTTGATTACCAAAGCCAGGAAGCACTTTTCTTACATTACCAATTGCTGAAGCAGTAAATCTTACTGGAACTTGATATAAACCATAAGCAAGATTAGATGCCATATTTTTTATATGAGTTACTGGGCTAGATAATAATCCATTAATCCATGTAGTTTGCCACATAGCTATTAAGATATCAGGAGAATTTGCTAAATTAAATCTCATTGAAGCAGCATGACCTTTTTTATTAATAGAAGGTAAAGCTAACAACTTTTTCGCTCTATTAACAGAATCAATTGAAGCTGCTTGAGCCTCTAACATTTCTATTTTTTGAACTGAACCAAACGACTTTCTTGTTTCTCCAAACATACGTAAAGATTGACCAATGTCAGCAGTTCTTCCTTCTACTGCTTTAGATAGCTCTCCCATTAAAGCAAACATATGATCAAATTCTAATGTCATTGCTTCTGTTAAAGTTCCTTTACTTTTTGCAAGTACAATTTGTTGTGCTAAATTTGTTGTTCTGTCTGAAATTTCAACTTGAGTCATAAGCATTTTCATAACATATTTAGGATCTGCTATAGTGTTTTCAGAACTTAAAATCTTTTTCAAAAAAATTGGATCAAATACTCCGTTTGCTTGTATTGAAAATTTTGAACTATCTGATTGTTTGCTAATAAATTTAAGCGCTTCTTCATTAGTTTTAAATTTAAAAGTAGGCATGCCATCTTCTAAAACACTAAAAGTAGGTTTTGATAATTCTTCTGCCAATTCTTTAATGTTTAATTTTTTTAACTTAGCTGACGAATTTTCTCCGACATATTCAATAAGCCTACGTACTCCATCTGGGCCATCTACTTGATTTACATTAAAGGCATTTACTTTATTACCTTTACCTCTTGATGAAATAGGAGCGCCTTTTCCTGTACTTGAAAACTCTTCTGCTTCTTTTAATATTTTTTCAGCATCTACGCCCTCATCATATGGAGTAACAATAAAATCATTGTTTTTAGATGGAACTTGCTCAAAAGTTGCTTTGTTTAAAGTATCAGATTCTTGTTTTACTTTTTTTATTTGACCTTTAACTGCATCATATGATTTAGACAATACTTTACCTATATCTTTAATGCCCGCTACTTTTGTTTCTTCTCCAGTAAATACAGAATTTTCAGTTACTTGTTCATTATTAACGGCAGTAATGTCTTCTGTTACTTCAGAATTTTCAATAATTTTTTCTGGATTAAGAGAGTTAATAGATAAAGCTTCACTTTTAACTTCTTTATCAGCATTTATTAGTTGATCTATATTTTCATCTATTGGCTCATTCATCTATTTTTCCTTTATTGTTTTTGCGTTTTTTACAGAAGCATCATAAAAAGGCATATAAAACTCTTTATCCCCAGAGCCTTTTTCACTAACAATAATTCCATCATAGCCTTTTTCTTTTAAAATCTTAATGGTTTGCGGGTTTACTGACCATATATTTGATTTATAATTTTTTCCATATTTATTCGGAAATAAGCCGTAAATTTTTGATGCTATTATTTTTAGCTCTTCAGAAACTCCTGAAGAAAAGTGAAAATTATTAACAATAAAAGGTTTTTCCATCGCTATTTTAGCTTTAATTACACGATTATTTGTTTTTGAATATCTGTTGTTTCTATTTACTGCAAAATTACTAGCTTTTTCTTGGCTGTTAGTAAAATACATAAGTCCTCTATTTTGTTGCTCTATGTTTAAATTGTTTATTTTAAGGTCTGGGTTACCAGTTCCATGATATACATCTATTGGGGTTCCTTCTTTATTAGTTATAAAGCCATCTTTAGTATAAACATTTGGATAATCCTTTAAACTTTTATATTCTGTAACTCCATTATCAAGAATTTTTACTGATTTTGAATTTAAATTTTTAACAGCTTTATAACCTTTTCCTAAAGCTTTTAATTCAGCGCCCGGTAATGGATTTATAATTTGAGCAGCTAACTGGACATTTTCTAAAATATTTTTTTGTTCTTCAGTTTCTGCTTTTGAAATTGGATCAAATCCCATTTCTGTTAATTTTTCACCTACTTTTTCTGATGTCATCCCAAACACAGGAGGTAAGTTTAAATCTGCAATATCTGGAAACCCTCTTGCAAAAGATTCTCCAGCTGATGTTGGTTTTAATTTAACTGTAGGGTCTTTAATTTTAGTCATTATTTGATCTATTGGATCCTCAAGAATGTTAAATATTCCTTTTCCTAGACCTAATATATCTCCTACAAATCCTCCACCTTCCATTAACATTCCTTTAGCCCATGTATCTCTTAATAATGAATCCATTTTTGAATTAGATGACATAATAGGTCTGCCCATAACATCTGTGTTAAACGGATCATTTGCGTTTACAAAAGATTCATTTAATTTGCTTAATGTAGATTGTTCAAATTGAGTAGGATCTTCATCGTATCTAAGATTATCTAAATAGACTTTATCCAAATTATAAATATCTTCTTCAGGTTCTAATAATAATTTATCTGTCATTTTTAATTTGCCTGCTCTCGTTCTAATTTAGATATAATTTCTTTATAAGCATTTACTCTTCTTTTCATAGAGTGAAATTGTATTCTTTCTTGAACATTTAAGTCTGCAATGGTAGTTTTACCATATATTTGATTTAAATATTCTGCTCTGTTTGAATCAAATAATCGTATTATTTCTTCTGTGTCCATAGTTAATAATTTTTCACCTAACCTATGTTTTTGTCCAGCAAACTCATCCCCTACAGAAATAAATTCATCATTTTTATCTTCTATTAATTTTTCTATTACAAACTCTTTTGTTAAGGTTTTTGCAAGTTCTTTTTGATTTATAGCTTTACCCTCTAAAGCAAACTCATCTACCCTATCTTGAAACTCTAAAGATACTTCAGAATATTGTTTTTTTAAAGTTTGGCTTATACTTCCAAAAAGTATATCAGTTTCATCTCCTACTATTCTTAATCGTGCTTTAATAACATCTTGGCCTTGTTTATATTTAGTAGAATTTACAACGTATTTATCTAACAAATTTCCATATTGTTTTTTGTTAATATTTTGTTCAATAAATTCTTTTTGTAAGTCATTTCTGCCAATTACACCTTGTGCTAATTTTATTTCTAAATTAATAGAATTTTCTATTTGCAAATCACTAGCAACAGCATCAGATGGTTTAAAGAAAGCTTTTTTTTGTGCCAAAGTATAAACTTTGTTTAACCCTTCTTGTTTTATAATAAATTCTGATGGAGTGCCTTTAAACTCTCCACTTAAAAAACTTAACTCATTATTGTCTAGTTGTTTTTTATTAACTATTTCTTTTTGCTCTCTAAGAGACTTGACAGCGTCATTAAAAGCTTGTTCTAACTTTAAAGTAGAGTCTATAATATTTGTTCTTTCGCTTTCTAACCCTCTTCGTTTTATTATTTCTTCATATTCTGGTAAATTACCAAGCATAAACTTTTCTAGAAGATTTTCATCAGCAAAAGTATTTACCATGTATTGTGTTATAACTTTGTTTTGTTTCTTTTGTAATTCTAAAATTTGATCTGGTTGATTAGTGCTTATATATCGTTTTTTAAGACCATTAAATAAATCTGATGTCATAATTAGAGTCTTATCTACATCTCCTTTATTTTCTTTTAACTGTTGTGAAAAAGTTTCTAAAACGTTATCTTCAAATAATGTAACTTCAGCTTTTGCTAACTTTGCTTGAACTGCTGATGCTTTTATGTTAGCTGCGTTAAAAACTGAATTTCCAATTTTATTAGCTTGTGCGCTATATTTTAAAGCGGCGGCTGGATCAAGTTCTGATAAGAGGTTATATGTTGCATCAATTTCAGATTGCAATACACTAACTAACTCTGGAACTTGTGCTATGTCTATACCATCTTTTTCAATTCCTGTAGTAATAACGCTAGCTTTACTTAAAAATGTAGAAATTGAATTTTCCCTAAACATATCTGCTTGAACTTTTTTAGCAGCATCTCCATATACTGAACCTCCTTTAACAAACAATGCTTCAGCATCTTCGTCTACCTCAATTGCTCTAGCAACTTGTTCTACTGTAGGAACATTTTGAACTGCATATTTTTGCCCTTCTTGCTCTGCTTTAGTTGTTAATGACTGTAAGGCATAAGCAGAAATAGTATCTAATTTTTTTTCTAATGATTGAGAACTAGATAAAGCTTGACGAGAGCCAACATTACTAATTGGAGTTAGTGGTTGAATCAAAGATTCGTTTTCATAATCATCTAATGCCATAATTTACCCATATAATTTTTTATAAGAATAAGCAGCTTCGCCTAACTTAACGCCTGCATCTATTCTAGATGTTGTTACTGCATCCTTTGCGGCTGTTTTTAAAATAGAAGCATTAATTTTTCCAGTAGTTGCTATATTATCAATATTAAACTGGTCTATTTTTGCATCTTTTCCATACTCTTGATCATTTGTTATTTGTTTTAAAAGTGCTGAACCATCTAAACCATTAACTCCGCCAGAATAACTTTTAGCTAAATTAGCTGCTTGTATTCTTCTTAGCTTATCAAATCTTTCCATGCTTTTAACAGTAGCGTTGTAACTATCCATCTCCATTTTAGTTAAAGCTTGTAAACTTTCTATCTCGTATTGATTTTTTAAAATATCGCCTTGTTTTAAACTTTGTAAACTACTTAATATACTAGTTGCTCCAAAGATTCCATCCATTAAAGTAGCCCCGGATAACAACCCTCCACCACCAAATATCCCTCCACCACCTGATATTAATGCAGGACTAAAACTTGTTAATGCAGCCATTGGCGCTGCAACTGATGCGGCAGTTATTAATGCAGGCGCTGCAACTGTACTTGCTGCTACTGCCCCACCCATGGCGCTTGTTATTGCGGGTACTGCTACTGGTAGTCCCATACTTATGTCCCTTGATGTACTGCGACTTTGTATTCAAGCCCCAGTAATGTAAGTTTTAAAGGAGCGCTTTGTGTTACTGTTATTTGTCCATTATTATTATAACCAAGTATACCATGTAGGGTCTTAGTGCCTGTAAACACAGGAACAGACAAATCTAATGCCCCACTACCTAAACTTCTTATTGGCACTAAATTATCATTTATAACTATATTTTGTGTTTCAAATAACAAAGCATTAACCTCAACAATTCTTTTTTTAAACCCGATCCTTGTTCCTGCTTGTACTTTTAATTCTAATGGCATAGTTTTTATTTTTACATCTATAGATAAACCACATTCAGAGCTAGAAGATGGAGCATTTGCAAAAGTTATTGACCCTCCCGCAGGTACTGTTTGGTCTAATTCTACATACCCATCTGAAATACAATTAACTACTCCTCCTACTAAATGTGCCATATTTGCAGTAGCTGATGTAGTTCCAATAACACCACAATCTGTTAGCGAATTATCATCAAATACTTCAACATAATGTTTGTCTGAACCACTATCAGTTCTAGTAGTTACTACGTATATATCTGTAATGTCTACGCCAACATCTATAAATTTTCCTGTTGTAGTAAACTCAGATGGAGCTATAACATTTTGTGATCTTAATAAAGAAAAAGCAGCCATACTTCCATCGTCTGCATTAACTAATAATAGTAAATCATTTTCATCAGTATTAACTGCACGCCTAATATCCATGCTTTTAGGATTTTTTAATAAATGACCACTAAGTAATGATACTTTAGAAGTTTGATAAGATAAAGTAGCATCAGAATAAGCAATTTCTGATAAAGCTTTTCCTTGTCTTTGTATAAATAAAATACCAGATTCTAATTGTTGAACTCTTACCCCTTCTTTTGACCCATTACGAGAAGTGGTAGATAAAAAGAAATTAGATGGAGTAATAGCAGACAATCCTTCTTGAAGAACTGCAAACTCACCGCCTGTTGTAAATATTTGTAAATCTCTACCTGATATAATATCGGTAATAGCATTAAAAGTATTAGTATCTAATGTTGCCTCTACAGCATCATCATCTAATGCTTCAACTGCTTCAAAACTAAAAAACAATCCTACTTTAGACCCCCAGATCGTAGATGGTCTTGATTTAGACCCACCAAAATATAATCTGCCTTGATGAAAAGTAACTGTTCTAGGAAACCCTTTGCTAGCAGACCATACATCTTCATATCCTGTTTCCAATTCCCAACTACCATTAGCTATAGCAGAAGTATCAAAAAACGGAAATTCAGTTACAACATTAATTGTTGTTGTTGTTAAAAATTCAACAATTTTTGCTCGGCCTTGAGGAACTGCATTAATATATTGTCCTACATTTCCTGCGCTAAAAACTGCACTACTTGCTGTCAAAGTTATTTTTCCAGAAACATCACTTGGAGTAAGAGTTCCTGCTGGATTACTTGCAGACAATGAAAAAGCATAATTAGGAATAGACTTAAAAGTTATTGTGCTAACTGTCCAATCAGTATCAGATGCCCCACGAACTATTTTTCTTGGAGCCAAATCTTCATGTACAATAATTAATGTATCAGCAGATTGTGTCCAACACATTTTTTCTAAATAAGCACTACCAATTCCAGTGCTAGTTTCTGTATGAACTAAAGCTTTATTTTTATACACATACATTGTATTGTTAGTAAAACACAACATATAACTGTCATCTACTGAAAATTCAAAAGAAACTAATCGTGATCCATTAGCAGGAGTTCCTGCCAACTCATTAATAAATTTAGTACCAGGTCTTCTTGTAACACCGCCTTGTGGCTGGCAAATAACATTTTTAGCAATTTCTAAAGAATTACGATAAGAATCAATATCAACTCTTGCTCGAACAAGAGGGTCTAGCTCTCCTGACGTAAAGTTAGTTTGCATACTAACAAAACGAGCCATTAATATCTCACATCAATTAATGAAAAATCTTGAAAAGCATTTGTTGGTTGTCCTTGCCCATCTATATTCATAGCTTGGCGCATGTAACCACCACGACCATTTTCACCAGGAGTTCCTTGTGCTACTGTTTTCCAATAATCTGTTTTTTCAATTTGATCTGTAATAGGCATTGCTAAATGCCAAGTTAATTGATATTTCATATTTTGAACAAAATAATGAGGCATTTCGTATTCTTCTACACCATATTGATAATCAACATATACAGATTCATAATCTGTTAATAATTTTCCTCCTAACAAACGATAATCGTTTTGAGAAGAAGCTCCAGCACTACTGCTAGTAAACACAGCTCTTGGTGTGCCTAACATATCAGCAGGTAATGCATATTCGTATTTGTATTCAGTTATTGGGGTCGTAATAAGTCTAGCTAGTTGAACTTTTTTAAAAGAAAAAGACCAAGGATAGCTTGCTATTGTTTTGTTTTTAATATCTGGGTATAGACTATTGCAAATATTTGCTTCATCTGTTCCTTCTGTAAAGGATGATATTGGACTTGCCCCAAGCATTAATAATGCGTCAGAACAAATTGATAATGATGTATCTCCAGATGCCATTCTACTTTCTCCAAATGTGCAAATAGGTGAGAGTCGAAACCCCCACCTTCTGCATTACTAATATTACTAAGCTACAGAAATATCTGTACCTGCTGAAACATCTACAACTCCAGCTGCATTAGTTAGCACAACGTGCAAACTAGCTGAGACTGTTGAGTCAGTTTTATAATAAAAGATTAAATCACCTATGTTTAATACAGATGATGCGCTGTTAAAGTAACCAGATGCAGCTATTGCTGATTTTGCCTCTGTTCCTTTATAAGTCCACATTCCAGGACTTTTGCCAGCTTTAGATTGTGCGCCTGCTGGCGACAAATTTGTTTCACTATAAGCCATTATACTTTCTCCTAGTTAAATTAAGATTCCAATGCTAAAACTTCAACAATGCCTTCACTGTCGATACCGACAGAACAAGCAGATAACATAGCATTCACAAGGAATGATGTTTTTTCTGGAACATAATTGATTTCTGTTTTAGGGCCAATGCCTTCTGCATAACCGATAGCATCTTTATGGAACGCAAGACATTTACGATGAGATGAAGCATTGATTTCAAGACCGCCTTCTGTACGATCACCAATTGTATGAAACTTAAAACCTAAGAAAGTATCAAGCTCACCAGATACTAATGCACGAACTGTATTAAAGTCAGCAGAAGTTACTGATGTTTCAGATAAAAGATGAGCTAGATTATTAGCATGAATAACCATGTGTCGGTCTTGTGGTGGTACATTCTTTGTATCTAATGTCTTTTTAGCTGATCGAAGTTTAGCAACTGTTAAGTTTGCTGAACCATGGGCAATAGTAGAACCTTTGCCTGCTAAAAGTGCATCAAGAATAAGTTGATCTTGTCTACGACCAATAGCGTTCGCTACTACTTGAACTAGCTCTGATCTTTCTTCAAAATTAACTTTTTGTTGCATGAAAATGTCTGAATACTCTGCAGCATTCCAATCTTGCATAGTTGCTGTAACTTGTGCAAAATCAACATTTAATGGTACAACGTCTGTTTGTGGAACACGTAATGTTGCTACGCCTTTACCTACTTTTGGAAATTTTACTGTACTGCCTTCAACGCCTCGTCTTTGTCTAGTAGCTCCTACCATTACTGCTTTACCTTGGTAAGCCTGTTTAACTTCGGCATCAAAGAGTGTTACAAAAGCTGGGGATAGTCCTAAGCTCATGTTGTTCTCCTTAGAAATTAATAATAAATAAATTAATCGCTTTGGTATGCCAGATAACTGGGCCTGTGCTTGCTATTTACGATAGCCATGCGACAAGGTTACTTGTGTTAAAGGGTTGCATAAAATAAATGCAATATGCCTTAACTCTAATGTACAGTAAAATTAAGGCTTATGCAATAGAAATAAAGTTAGCTAAAATTTTGAGAAAATGCTTTTTCTACTTTAGCTCGATATGATGGATCTGTTTGATACTTTTCATCTCCAACCATAGCGTACAATTCTTCTTTTGATGGTGCGCCATCTACGGGAGCAGATTGAGTAGGAATACGACCTTCATAAGAAGATCTAATTTTTTCTAAAGCTGAAATGCCTTTAGCTGTTCCACCCATAACTTTAAATTCTTCAAAATCGTCTTTACCCCAAACACCTTTTTGAACTAAGCTAGATGCCCATTTAACCATGCCATTAATTCTAGCATCAGCATTAGGCCCTAATTGTTTTTTTTCTTCAGCAAGGTTAGTTTGGTAAGTTTCAACTGCATTTTGATTCATTCCAACAACTTCACTAACTAATGTATCTAATGCCGCTTGGCTAATACTATTATCTTTAGCCCAAGACATTACATGCGATCTAACTGGATCGTCTTCTGGAGTTTCTCCAAAAGCAGATGCATCATATTTTCCATCTTTTGGTGCTTTATGTTTTCCTTGTGATATTTGTTTGCGAAGATCAGTCCATGATTTTGCCATAGCTTCATAATCTGCTTCAGCATCATCGCCTTTCCAAAAATTTTCAGGCAACCAATCAGGTTTTTCTCCTTCATTTGCTTCTACTTTTTCTTGTTTAACAGTTTCAGGGTCACGATGATCTATTTCTACTTCTTTGTTTCCCTCTGTACTAACTTCCTCTTCTGGTGTTGCATTGTCGAGTAGGCCAGTTTCTTCTTGAGTTTGCTCCAATGAA
>TARA_R110002153_G_scaffold5086_2_pt1 | contig 16366 bp, 25 predicted proteins | sample TARA_R110002153 | Tara Oceans TARA_R110002153 (sample SAMEA4398193) | marine metagenome | biome: Polar Biome; feature: [SRF] surface water layer (ENVO:00010504); material: water (ENVO:00002006), including particulate matter (ENVO:01000060) such as... | depth 5 m
ATCGACCAACACCGTCTTCATAACACTAATAAAATCCATTATACACTACTCCAGTCTAAAAAGTTATCGTAGCCGCCTATTGCCTCACCGTCGATTCGTATCTGTGGGAATGTTCTTGCTGTAGGAAACTCTTCGAAGAGCTCCTCACGAGTAAAGTCTGTATCAAGTTGCTTGTATACATACTCAAGTCCCTTCTGTTCGCAAAGTGCTTTTGCTTTATCACAAAAAGGACAGTTAGTTTTACCAAATATTTCTATCATCATATCTCCATTATATAAGGCCTTAGGCCGGGGTTCAAATTAAGAGTCTATTAACTCACCAGTAATCTGAAAATCGCTTGCAAGCAATTTATTTCTCCAAGCAATGGCATCTTCACCCCATTCATGGCTATTATGACTAAATTGCTCTCTTGAAAGTGCATTATTAAACTCATATAATGCTGTACATTCTGGACGCACATCAAGATTATCTTCACCAGTTACTGTTACTACTATCTCTGGATAAGCTACAACTTTACCAGCTTGGTATAAATTTTTAATAGCTGGGCTTCCGGAGTTACCAGTTACAGCTTTAAACCAGGTTCTAAAATTACTTGGGTCAGACGCGCTCAGAGCTGGCGGGCCTTTAATTGTTACTTTGTATTGAAATGCCATCTATTAATCCTCCAGATCAACTATATCGCTTAACTTTTCTATCTTCTTTTCCATATCGTTAATCTTAGCAGATAGGAGAGGGAATTTTTTACGCCAGGTTGTTTCTTGTTTAATAAGATCAAAACCTATTTTATCTTCACACCATTTATCTGCTCTTAGCATCGGGCCATGTAACCATTTAAGTAGGTTAGTCTTTAGAATACCTACTACGATTGCTTTAAGAACAGCTATTAATAACATCCACATTATCTTTTCTCCCACACTGCATAGATTCTATCATTATCCCATCTCATCTCTCTAACTCTACATCCTGCCTCATCGGCAAGTTTAGTATTGTTATCAAAGCTCCAGGGAAAGAAATCTATTTCTTCTATACCTTTGAATGGTCGATCTCTTTGGCCTGGATTTTGTCTCCAGTAGATCTTACCATCGTTCTTTGTACATTGTACGAGTTTATTTATCTGACTGCGTATGGTAACTTCATCACCAAAGTTAATAGATCCTAAGCATAATATAACATCATACTGTTTTGTTTTAAAGTCTTCTATAGAGACGACTTCATCAGCATGATGATTAGCTGGATCAATACCATGTAAAGCATCACCGAAATGTGGCTTAAGAGTATTGTATCCGCACCCTACATCTAGCACTGTTTTACCAGAGCCTATTTCTTGTATTAAGAAGTCATCTCCTGTCCAATGAAAGTCAGTATTAGCTGTCCAATTGTCAGGGTGGAAGTATTTATTTAGTTTTTCTTGCAATCTTTGCTGCCTTTTCCTTCGCTGCTTTATTCTTTGCGCGAGTTGCTGCAGCTTTTTTAGCTCGAATAGCATTTTTTTCCTTCTTGAGCGTTGCTGCTTCTTCTGATGCAACTCTGGCTAGTCTTTCTTCACGCCTCTTATCAGCTTCTTGCCTTGCTCGTGTCGGTTTAGGTTGTTCTGATTTATGCATCTTTTTAAGAGTAGCTTTAGTAGGGCCTTTAGCTTTAACTATTTCAGGTGTACTTGGTGCATCCGGTAAAGGCTCATATAGCTTAGTGAAATCAATTTTAGACTCATTAATAGCTAATGCAACTAGTCTATCTGTATCAGTTACACCTTCATGTGCTTTGATATACTTAGCATTAGTATCTTCTTCTAGATGCTTGACTGCATCACCAACATCAATAGGAAAATCTAAGTTATAAGCAATTGTCTCAATGTATTTTGCGCCATATAATTGTAACAACTCATAAGATAGAAAGAAATCAGCTTCTGGAAATGATTCTAGATCTAATGTTATTTTCTTTCTTAATCTTGTTTGTTGATGTTGTAATATATTACCATCTCTACCGAGTTGTATTACTGAGTACTCTACGCCTCTTGCATCTAATGCTTTAAACACTTGATCATACTTAGGGACCCTGTGTTTGCCCTTAGCTACGTATGGATTACTAATAGAAGTAACGTTATACTGCTTATAGTCATACGTCTTAAATAACGCTGGCTTATTCCAGCATTCAGCAAAGGTCTCTCTATGATGCCCTTGCCAATACTTACCTTGCATGTCCCATCCATTTACAGACGGATGTGAATTAAATATCTTAGACCATAAATGATTACCAGACCCTTGAGGCCCGGTAAGAATAATTAGTCTAGGAGATTCTATTTGATAGTTTTGAACTGCCATATGCTAATGCCGGTGTTGCGAATACTGCGGTTAATGTTGCGTAGAATGTGAAGCCTGTGAAGTATAAACTCATAGCTCCTATAAAACATGCTACAAATGAGTAGAAGAGCGCATTGCCTTCTAGTAAACTTGGTTTAAGTACAATCATCATACTTGGTATAAATAGCGTTGCACCCATGATACTAAAGAAGATAAACAAGTTACCTAATGTAATACCAGGTATATTAGCTACACATACACCTACAATTGCCAAAGCAATCATGGCTTTTCTAGCCCATGGAATAGCATTTTCAGGCTTAGCTAAGTCATTACCAACTAGGTTAGTTAATGAAGCCATTTGACTATCTAAGATAGCAATTAGTCCTGCAAATACCATAAAAGTAAAGGCAGCAGCTGCTACAGGTCCAAGCAATGAGGCGATCGTAATAATATTAGTATTAAATATCTTATCAGTAGGTATATTATATCCTAAGCCAGCAGCTGTAAAACCAATAATACCCATTCCAATTGGAATAACAATAAAGAGGAATGATGCTAATGTAAACGCTGGAATAATAGATTCAGGTTTAATTGCGAATGCTCTTTGATAGAAAGAATTATCTCTCCAAGTACCACCCATGTGCCCTAAAAAGGCAGCAATACCAAAAGAAGTAAAAACACCCCAAGCAAAAGAAGTACCAACGATAGAGCCACCAGTACCTTTAATACCAGCCATGCCGGCTTTAACAACATCAATCCCACCAGCAGTACTAACGACCATGGGAACAAGAACCAGAACACCAATCCAAACAACAGATATTTTGATAATCTCGGTAACGACAGTAGCTTTGAGTCCATTTCTGAATGCATATAATAGGGCGACCATGCTCATTAATATTGTGCTTAAAGTATAGTCCATTCCAGTTAATAGTGCAACTGTAGTACCACCAGCAATAAGGTTAATAGCAAATCCACATATAGCTAAGATAATCATCTCAACTCTATAGAACCAATAAGCATTACCATCAAATCTTTTCTTAACATACTCAGTAAAGGTAAATCCATCAGGCTCTTGATCTCTTATCTTCTTAGCAAATAAGCCAAAGAACATAAGAGTAAAGAAGTTGCCTAAACAAAACCAGAAGAGTCCAACTAGTCCATTTACGTAAGCTTGCTGTGCTGATATGAATAGGCCTGGAGCCCATAACCATGCAGCAGAGATAGACATAGCGCCTTGCCATGTATTAAGTTCTCTACGAGCTAATAAGAAGCTCTCTTTACCATCAGTATAACCTGATGCAAATTTATTTGTTAGTGTATAAGCTATTAAAGCATATGTACCTAACAGTGCGAAACCTACCCATGAATTAAGGATAGGGAATATCAAATGACCGTGCTCACTAAACATAATATATTCCTAAAATTTAAATGTATACATTATTACATATTCCGTCTTAGCATCAAACTTAGACGTTGCATTACCATAGGTAAGCATACCAACATGTAGCGTTGTTTTACCGAAATCTTTATCTAGAGTCATTCTGCTCTTACTACCTAAAAAGCCGAACCCATCAGATAGCTGCTGCCATCTTGGTTCTACAAATGTAGTTAGTCTTAGACCATCTGCAATGACAATCTGATTCCAGAATCGATTATGAAAGCCAAAACCTTCTTGATTCTCAGCACCATGACCCATAATGGTATCACTAGGTACGTAATTTAGTTTAGCTGTAATCCAAAACTTAACTCTGTTATCAACATATGTTAGTTTAGGAGACTTCCAATTAATCTGATGCCATACTAGGTTTTGGACTGCTCTATCTTGATAGATTATTCCATATTCTACTGTTCCGCCTGCTACATCAAATAGATCAGTATAAAACTCACCATGCCAATCATGAGGGCCCATACCTGCACGTAAGTGAAGTAAAGAGTTAGAGTTTTTGAAGTTTATATCATACTCAGTATCGTAAGATTCAGCAGCTAATGGATTAGTTAGTCCGAGTGCTAAGATAAGAGTCAATAATAGACTGATTCTTTTCATAATATTTTCCTATTAGATTGTAATGGGATTCATCAATTGCCACATCACAAAAGTTACTTATTAACGTCCTTGTTTCCTCGAACGTACTATTATATAGCTCTTCATATGTCACAGTTGTAACATTAAAAGCCTTATTAGCATAGTCATACATTCCCTTACGTTCTGAATGAGTATCAGCTTTATCATAAAGATACTTATCCCATTCTTCTTCAGGCATAGTGTCATTAACACCGACTAGAACACCTAGTTTTGCCTTCGCAAGGATCTTGCAGCGACCATCGCTATCTTCAATAACGAGAACGTTATTAAAATTCCTATATTGCATTTCCGCCATAATATTTAGCGACCATAAATGCATTGTTATTCTATCATAGTGCTTGAAGATATTATCTTTCTCGACAAAATTACTCTTGCCAGCACTGTCTGAAACTAATGAAGCATAATCAGGTCTATCAGTTAAATACACCTTGCTTATAAACTTCCCAAAGCCTTGATGCCCACAACCAAATTCTGTAGCATGGTAGTGATTTTTCTCATTAAGACTAAATGGCTTATCATCTATTATAGACGATATCAGGCTGAGAATAAACTCTCCTCCACAACCTGGTAAATATTTAACTGCTAATTTCATCTATAATTCTCAATGCTTCTTGCAGATTGTCTGACTGACCAATTCGTACATTAATAATACCATTATAATAATCATCGGATGCTAATACATTCCTCTCAAATTGTTCACGTGCTTCAAGATAGCCAGCGCTACCTTTACTAGGACAATAATATAAAATCTCTCTAGTAAACTTATCTTCCCCGAGCTCAATAACATCATTCTTTAGATGTTCTGATGATCCCCAGTATGTACGCCAGTCACTCTCTTTGAAAGACTTTCTCTTTCTCTTATAGCCTTTAAGAGGTGGTCTAGTTACACGAAACTTAGCTAGTTTCTTACCTACATACTTTCTATTATTGTCTGTATTTGTAATTAAGTAAACAAATGCTTCACAATTCTCTGGAAGCTCTTCTACTTCATTGCCTTTAAAGGTCCAGGTCGTCATCGTTATAGTCTTCACCATCGTCATATTCTAATTCTTCTCCACATGCGGGGCAGTGGTTAATGTTAAAAATAGGATCATGAAAACTAACCTTCCCTTCAAAATCACATACCATACATAGTACTTTTTTTACGTTCATAGTTTAAATCCTGAGAATGTATCCGCTGATACATCTTTTTTTACTCCCCCAGTAATATATGAGGAGATTTCTGTTTCTTGAGGTGCTACTTGTACACTGCTACCTACAATCCATTTTTGAGTCCATGGTAGAGGATTAGATCCACCTGTAAAATTATGTTCAATACCTAGAGCAGAAGCTCTCTTTGCTGCTATCCATTCAACATAACTTTTTAATACATTAGCATTTAAGCCAATCATCGACCCGTCTTTAAAGAGATAGTCAGCCCATTCTTTTTCTTGAATAACTACTTCTTCAAATATATCTATAACATCTTGCTTACACTCTTCTTTTATTTTTATAAAGTCTTTATCATCTTGAGGTAATAGTTTAATAAGATGCATAGTAGAAGCAAGATGGACGTTTTCATCTCTTGCTATAAATTTAATAATCTTAGCATTGCCTTCCATTTTCTTAAGCTCTGCAAATGCCCATGAGCATGCAAATGATACATAGAATCTAACACCCTCTAATGCATTAACAGCATTAAGTGCTAACCATAAAGCTTTCTTATGCCCATATGATCCATAGCCTGCACTAACTTGATTACGTACAACGAGGTCATCATAGTATGTAGATATAGAGTTAGCACAATCTACAATCTCTTTTATATCTAGCATAGTATCAAATACTTCAGAAGGCTGACTATAGATATTTCTAATAATATGAGTATAAGATCTTGAATGAATAGTTTCACTAAAGCTCCATGTCTCTATCCATGTCTCTAATTCAGGTAATGATGATATTGGTAAGAAGGCTAGATTAGGTGCTCTTCCTTGAATACTATCTAAAAGTATCTGTCTTTTAAGATTAGAAGTAAATATATGCTTCTCTGAATCAGAAAGGTCTTTAAAGTCTTTTGAGTCCTTTAAGATATCTACTTCCTCTGGTCGCCAGAAGAATCCTAACTGCTTATCAGTAAGCTTATCTATCTGCGGATATTTAATCTCATCATAACGAGCAATATCTACTCCACCATCAAAGAATAGGTGTCTGGACTTTGAACTTTTCTTATTCACTTTAAATACTGACATGTGGGTTAATATTCTCTCCAAATCTAACTGCTTTAATAAAACGTATTTGACTTCCGCCTGGTCCAGGCATATAAGTCCAATTACTCAACTGGCGGCCTCCGCCTCTATATGATTCTTGTTCTGTGTCGTCGAAATATATCTTCCAAGTAAAAAAGTGATCACTGTGGAGCTCCATATTTCTCATATCCTTGATTTCTTCTAAGGCCTTAGGTACGAAGCGCATAAGATCTAAATTATCTAGTCTTGTTCTGCCTAAATTTATCCATTCTGCATCATCATGGTTTTTTTCTAAGCATGGCATTGTGTTATGTACAATTGTTAAATCTTCAACACGCTTACTATGTAGCTCATGAAAGTCTGCTACAACGTTATCATAATTCTCTTTAAAATACTTAACTGCTCGATCAGATGATTTAGCTGGACCATCCATTACTTTATACCATTCAATAATCTTAGGATACATTTTATCTAGGAGACCATGCTTAGCCATATTCCTTGATATATCAACGATTAACTCATCATGCACACTATGACCAAATATCTCATGTACAATATAATCTGCATCTTTAATTATTTCCATAGAGTCAGTTATAGCATTCCTATGATATATCTCTACCTTTCCTTCATCGTAATATTCTTTAAGATTAGCTTCAATAATAGCTGGAGCATCTCGATTATAATCAATACATATAACTTTTTTAGCTCCATGACGTAATGCAATATATGCCATTACACCATTGCTTGAACCTAGGTCAACAATAACTTTATCTTTTGATACTCTTGCTAAGAAAGCATGATATGCTTTCATCTTTTCTGGGTCAATACAGCATCTAAACTCCCAATTCTTTGAGGTAGCTTGCGTGCTTTCATTATCGACTCTTTGTCTTAATACGTCTGTCAGTTCTACTTTAGGTATCATCTTTATCTATTAGGTTTCCATAATAATCGTGTGTGCCAGCTCGCCATGCATCTTTTCTAGCTTGTATTATAAGTGTTGATGCCCATAAGGCTTTAAACATTACAATGCATAATACAGCGCCGCCAAAGAATTTAAGCATTAATATTAATATATCCAATGGGGATATCATATTTTACAGCTCTCACAATCATCTTCTTCATCGGTAGCACCGTCATTAGTATTTAAATAGTACAATTGCTTGCCTCCATACTTATAGAACATTAATAGGTCCTGTAACATATTACTTAATGGTATCTTATCATCCTCATAGTTTTTAGGATTATATGATGTATTAACACTTATACCTTGATCAACATATTTCTGTAGTACTGCGCATATTTTAAGATAGCCTTCGGGAGATGGCAAGTCCCATAGCAGTTCATATTTATTTTTAAATGCATACATACTAGGTACTACTTGCTTAAGAATACCATCTTTAGATTGCTTTACTGATACTAATGCTCTAGGAGGTTCTATACCATTAGTAGCATTACTAATCTGTGATGATGTCTCGCTTGGCATCAGAGCCATAAGAGTACTATTTCTTATACCTGTTTCTTTTAATTGAGCTCTTAATTCATCCCAAGGCATTTTATAATTTGGTTTTACTAATTCATCTACATCTTTTTTATATGTATCAATAGGTAATATACCTTGACAGTATAATGATTCATCATGTAAGTTAATCATGCCTTTCTCTTCAGCTAAATCAGCTGATGCTTTAATAAGGTGATATGACCATGCTTCAGTCCATTCATCTATCATTTCTAGATTAGGATTAGAGTAATTTGAATTATTTTTAGCTAGCCAATAAGCAAAGTTAACAATGCCTATACCTAATGGTCTTCTATTTTTAGTACTATTCTCAGCTGCTTTAACAGGATACATCTGATAAGATAACAGCTCATCAAGAGCTCTTACTAATAGGTTAGCTGGCTTTTTAAAGTCTTTAGGAGACTTCATATTACCCCAATTAACAGCACCTAGAGTACAAAGAGATATCTCTCCATTCTCATCGTTAATATCGTTAAGAGGTTTAGTTGGTAAGTCAATCTCACAGCAGAGATTGCTCATTCTGATTGGTGCTTTGGATGTAACAAAAGGACTATGATCATTAGCATGATCAACATTCATTAGATATATACGTCCAGTATCTTTCCTTTCCTGCATAAAGGATGAGAATATTTCGATCGCAGGTACCTTTCTCTTCCTGATTGACGTCTTCCGTTCGGCTGCTTCGTAGAGCTCTCGGAACTTTTCAACGTCTGTGAAGAACAAATCGTATAGTTCTGGTACGTCCGATGGACTGAAAAGGGTAATATCGTCGCCATTTAATAGACGCTCATAGAACACCTTATTAAACTGTACACCATAGTCTAAATGCCTAATCCTATTATCTTCCGTACCTTTATTATTTTTAAGTACAAGAAGATCTTCAATTTCAGCATGCCATATAGGATAGTAAAGAGTAGCAGCGCCGCCCCGTACCCCACCTTGGCTACAAGACCTAACAGCGGATTGGAAGTGTTTAAAGAAAGGAATAGTGCCCGTGTGAGTAGCGTGGCCACCATTAATAGGGCTTCCGAGCGCTCTAATGCGCCCTGCACCAATTCCGATTCCTGCTCTTTTTGAAACATATCTTACTATCGCCGCCGATGTTGCTGATATTGAGTCTAATGAGTCATCTGTCTCAATTAAGACACATGAACTAAATTGGCGTACTGATGTTCTGACGCCAGCCATCACAGGAGTTGGTAAAGAGATATCAAAACGACTTAAACAGTCATAGAAATCTTTAACCATCATCATTCTTTTATCTGTATATTTATGGAAAAGGGTAGCGGCAATTAACATAAAAGCTATTTGAGGTGTCTCATATATCTTCTTATCGAATCTATTCTTAACTAGATACTTGCCTCTCATCTGCTCCATAGCAGCATACGTCATAGTTTCATCTCTAGTATGATCTATCCAGGTGTCCATGGTATCAAATTCATCTTCAGTATACCAGTTCACCAACTCCTCTTCATAAAAGCCTTTCTTTATTATTCTTTTAACATGCTTATATAAACGAGGAGGCTCAAACTTATTGAATACTTCCTTTCTAAGGTCGTAACAAATAAGACGTCCAGCTACAAATTGATAATTAGGAGATTCTTCTGATATAAGATCAGCAGCTGCTTTAATAACCGTTTCCTGAATCTCCTTAGTCGTCATTTTATCGTAAAACTGGATATGAGACTTAAGCTCTACTTCGGACACAGACACACCTGTAAGATTATCACAGGCATATTCTACTACTTTATGTAACTTCTCGATATCGAGACCTTCACGGGTCCCATCTCGTTTCACAATTGAAAAACTCATACTATACTTCTATAAACGTTCTGTTAATTAAATGCTCTTCAGCTATATCTTCTTTTGATTGACCCATGTAAGCTACAGCGTGATGATCAGTAATCATTATCTGATTCACTGATACCCACTCATCGTCAATCTCAGCGAACATCTCGCCTAAAATTCTACCAAACTTACCTTTATCATGGCAGACCATTCTTGTCTTACCAGATAATAAACCTTTTAAATGAGCTTTAGCTGCTTTGCCATACTTCTTCTCTTCTAAATCTCTTGTTCTTGATTCTGGAGTATCGATACCATGAAGTCTTACTCTTTGCTTCTTATATATCATACCAAAACCTAAATCAATATCTACATCCACTGTATCACCGTCTACGACCCTGGTGACTTTTACGTTATACTCATACATTTTACTATTTCCTATATGCTGTTAATGCTAATTTTGCATTTAATCCTTTATAAGTATTAACGTCGAGCATCAGCTTTAAATTCGCTTCTGTCATACCATTAGTAACCATATCGTTAACGTCTTTCTGTTTAACATTTCCAGGCCATATAACAACATTATAACCGCTATCAATAGCAGTGTCAATCTTTTTATTTATTATGGATGATCTGGGCTCGTTATCATATACAATCACTATATTATCTTTGATTAAATTATTTACACCTGATAGAGCCTGTATTATGTCTGATCCACAAACAGCGAGTGAGTTGTCAACAAACATAGAATCGAAGGGTCCTTCAAAGACATATATCTTCTTAGACTTATCTACGTTATTTAATCCAAATACCTTTGGACGACTTTCATCAAGTAGTATAGTTATATAGCGTAACTGGCTATCGTAAAGTGCCCTTCCTTGCATGCCAAATAGGTTATTTCTCTCATCTATTAGAGGTATAACTATCCTCTTATCATTCTTAATATAAGCTAATTTTTCAGGTATTAATTTATTAGTAAACTTACTAAAATTATCAGTATAAAACAACTGAGCATGAAATTTATTAGGTATTTGTCTAGCTACAATCCAATTCTTAGCTAAGTGAGAATGATATAGTGAACTTACTTTAGTAACAAGCTTAAGCTGCTTAGATCCATAAAGCGAGGACTTAGGAGTTACGGTCTTAGAATATAGTTCTCCCTTTGTCTCCCCTTCTCTGACACTGTCGATCAGGTACTCTTTATATTGTTGTGGTGTATGCTTTTTCATGAATGTAACAAGGGTTGCTGAGTAGCCACAATTATGACATTTGTAAAACCACTTAGCATCTCTCTCAAAGAAATACCCACGCGCCTTTAACTTATTCTTCTGTGAATCACCACAGTCAGGACAACGCACATTATAAAGCTTATCAGTCTTCCGCTTAAATACAGAGAACTGATTCGAGATAAGGTTTATATATTTAGTTTCTAACCATAAAGCCATACTTGATTATAGTACGGAATAGGTTGTAGGTCAAGGGTTATCTGAAGAAGTTAAGAAGATCGATTTGATGAGACATTACAGATAAGACGGTAACAGCACCTACTAAATACCATTTCCATTTCTCTATGCCTTTGAGTTGATTTTGCAGCTGGGTAAACTGTTTGATATTTTCTCTCCTAAGAGATTCAATATCTTCATGGTTGTGCTTAAGATTCTCTAACATTTGCGTTATACGTTCGTCTTGCACTGCTTGTCTAGACTTTAACTCGTTGCCTAATCCAACAACATCTTGCATAATAATTTCTGTTCTAGCAAGTAATGTTTCTTGAAAACGTACCTCACTCTCAAGTTGTCCTACTTTCTTGTCAATTTCGTTTATTCGTTCATTAGCTATCTTAAGAGTCATCAATGTATCCCGAGAATAATAAAAGGTTAGAGGTTAATAGAGTTGTTAAGAATATTTATCTACTTAGATAGCTCAGGATCTGGGTTTTTTGTAGTTACTTCCCGGTAATATATAACTACTTCACCAAGTTGTTTAATGTAACGCTTTAACTCTTGCATGTCTTCTGACATAACCTTATAGTCTCCTATAGATGTAGCTACAAAGAGTACTTGACCATTGTTTTGTGCTTTCATTTCATCGAGAAATTGATCAAGGTATGTATAATTATCAGGCCATTCAGGATTCTCTTTTTCAGATTTATCACATGCTTTAGGACGTTTAAGTTGTTCAATACCTTCATCATTAAACTTTTTAGGATCAAATGATAATGATTTTTTACAAGGATTAGTTATTTTAGCTTCTGATACAACAAACCATTTTGGCGCAGTTAGTTCAACAGGCCTTGGAAGATCTGGTTGCATGATCTCTATTTCAATAGGCTTAGAGACTATTTCAATAGTCTTAGTCGGTATTAATGAGCAGCCACTAGTTACTAGTAACAGGCACAGTAAGCTTGTAAAGTTTTTCTGTATCATCTTCTAATCCCTCCATCACTTTTTCACTTCCATTATTAAACCTATTAGTCATAAGACCAGGTTTCTTTAATGCAAGTAGATCTAAATTATGTCTTGAGAATATTGATAGATATTCTGCTTTCTCGGCTTCTATCTCTGAGTTCTTACGAGACATATTTAACAAGGCTTTGCCCTGCTTCTCGTATTGCTCTTTAATAGCTTCCATTGCTTGTTTTTGTTCTTCAACAGCAAATTCTAACTTTGCGTTGTTGTCTTTTAATGTGATATTCTCATTATAGAGGAAATATCCACCAAGACCAAGTACGAGTATAATACCAATAAATAATTGATTCATCGTAGCTCCTTAATAATATAATTTAATCCAGCAGCTGATCTGTATTCAACCACTTCATCATCTTCAGTTCTGAATTTAAGATGCTTCTCTTTCTGGACTATAATTTTTTTTGTTAAATATGAAATATCATCTGCGTCACCCCATTCTTTGTTGAATGATACAGTTACCTTATACCTAGTTACAAACAATAGCTTAAGCCATCTAAAGAAAGCTTTGAGTACTCTCTTTAAGAAATTTAAGCTTAGGTATACGTATTTCATCTACTCGCCTATATTCGAAGTAGTAATTTTGACCTTAGGTGGTCTTCCTCTTCTCTTAGCTGTTGCCTTAGTAGCCTTTGACTTGGGCAAGGAGCTCTTTGAAGGTGAGGAGGAGTTTGCGACGGCCGCCTTTTTCTTTGGGGCTGCCTTTGTATTTTTTTGCGGCTTTTTTGCCGACTTTGATGTCGTCTTCACCGTTGTATCCGCCGCCTGCGATGGCTCCGGAGCCAACCACATTAACATCTTCGTTAACCATTCTTTCAATTGGTTCATTATTTTCTCCATTATTTTTAATCATTAGCTCTTCCTATTTCATTCATAAGAACCTCAGCGATTCTTTGATCTACCTTTATATTATGCGTAATAATATTCTCTGTAGGAAGACCTATTTGCTCTACCCTTTCTGGACACCTATTCAATATTGTTAGAAATGGTATCAGCTGCGGATAGTAACCATGCAGCTTTAAAAACAGTAATCTAGTTCCGCCTTCCTGACCGAACTGATTGTAGATAACTATAATATGATTAAGTATTAATCTATACTTTAAATTATCTGACTCTTTATATTTATTAAACAGACGCTTTATATATTTAAATCGCTTTAAATCGTCGTAAAATTCTAACGTGTCGGTACACCCTGGATTATCATAGTTCTTGGCTGCATACAAGGATGCGTTACCACTGTGTAATATATCAATCATATAGTTCCTAGTTTATAGATATATTTATCTTGCTAGAAAGCACTGATTGCGATTCTTTTAATCTCGGTATTTGATACTGCAACATAGATATAATTATTGTCATAGAACTGATCACCAGCTATGACTTCAAAAGTAGAGTTGACGTAAGAGTTATTAGCTGGAGTAGCTTGGCCTGATATGTTAAGCTTTGAGACTCTTACAGTGTTATATTGAGGATTTTGTAATATATCCTCAGAAGAGGTAATAGTAACAGTTGGTACACCGTCACTATCGTTTGCTATCGAGCCTTGAATTGACCCGCCAAATACAAATTTCATATTATGAGCATTGGCTGATGTTGCAACATTAGATGCAACAGTTGATAACGTGTTTGAATAAGGAGCTGAATTTGATTGAGATGTTATTCTCGTATCAGTAAATATATAGTTATTAACTATCATTCCTGATGTGCCAATTGATAGAGTGTTCCCGCTATGCGTGACTGTAGCACTTTGCGTAGCGGATACACCCAAACTATCAAAAAAGTTATTTACTGTAACTTTCTTTGTTTCAATTGATGCACTATTAGCGACCTCATCTACAACTACAAGCAAATCGCCGCCTGCAACCGTGACAAGATTGGTTAGATCACTGATCTTTGTCGCCATATTATAGTCCTTTTATTACTTAAGTAGTAATAGTCAATGTTGCATTACTAGATACTACCGCATCTCCACCAGTGACACTTACTGTACACTTGTATGAAGCGTTAGATGTCTGCTGAGCAGAAGCGATTACTAATGATGCTGCTGTTGTAACTCCAGTATTGGTTCCAGCTGTAATTGCTGATCCATCTGCAAATGTCCAAGCGAACGACTGACTTCCACCTGCTGGTATAGTACTTGCTGCAACTGTAAATGTTGCTGACTCTGAAGCAGTTGTGTTAGCTGATGCATTGGATGGTTGAGTAAGGATAGTAGTTGTGAAGTCTCTCATTACCGCATCATCTGATCCGTCTGAGCTGATTCCACCAGCGACTAGAACTTCAGAAGTAATTCTTCCAGCTCTTCCGCCTGATCCAGTTGTTTGTAATACCCAACCTGTATGTGCTTGCTTTCCGCCTGAAGCTGCTATCTCATTAGTATCAACTGCGAATTGACCTATTGTAGTGCCTGTTACGAAAGCGTCTGCTGTAGTATTACCATATAAAGCTTGTCTATTAGCTGTATTTGCTTCTACTTTAAATTGTTGTGGTGCGTATGATACTGAATTAGCATGATCGTCACCGGTTCCCCATTGTGCCATTTTTATCTCCTAAATATTTATTTATCTAAGCTAGCTACTAGGTGTCTAAGTAACTGCTCTTTTGCTAATGACTTTGTTGTGACGCCATTATGTTCTTTTAATTTACCTGACTTCTCATCTTTACGTCTGTCATCATAGTTATCACTATGAAGTCTGTAGTCATGAGATCCGCCACTGTAACCCTTTCGCTTAAGAGCTCTATTTGCCAACGCCATACCTTTAGAAGCCTTATCTTGCTTCTTACGTTGTTGACCTTGTAGTCCTCTTTTCACTTTTTCTTGTGCTTTAGTAGATGCGTTTTGTGCATCTGAACCATAGCTGTCAGCTTTATAACTAGAATCAAATTCTTGCTTCTTTCTCTGAGAGTGAGCAGACTTAATAGTATCTGTATCTAGTTCATGCAGTTTAGCCTGCATAATTTTATTAATTGTTTCTTGAACCTTTTTAGGATTTTGTGCTGAATGGTCGTCAGCTGCTTTACTTAAACCAGCGTGAGGTTTAAGGCCACTTTTACCTGACTCTTTATCTTTTGAATAATTATGAAAAAATAAATGGCTTTTAACTGGCTTCTTATTTTGATCTTTAGGATAAATTCCTTTCTTGATCATATCATGCTTCTGCTTAATACCCATTTGGCCTTCTTCAGAAACAGCAGGTACTTTACTTCTTTGTTTGTCTAATGGATCTGATCTAAGCATTTTACCGCCGTCTCCATCCTGTCCTGCATCACCTTTCTTTAATTTACCTGATCTTGTGAAATGGTGCCCTTTAGGTGCTTCTTTAGTTTCACTCTTAGGACCATATCCTAAGTCAGATGTTACTTTATTAAACTTGCCAAAACCAGATGGTTTCTTTTTAAGATTGGCATTATTTATATCGGAAGCAGTAACATGGGATGGACCTTTCTTACGAAAGCGCTCATCTTCTTGTTTTTTAAGCATTGAATCTTTAAGCTTACCTTCTAATACATAGCCCTTCGGCTCAAAAGACTCTTCAGTAGTTGATATACTACCATGTCCTCTTTTTCTTAGAATTTGTATCTTCTTCTGCGCGTCTGACATATCATTAGCATAGCGATATGTCTTTCTGCCTGAAGGAGTTACTGCGCCTATTTTAATTGTTTCGATTAATTCTGCCATAATTACTTCTTCTTTTTGTGGCCGTGATGCATCTCTTTAACTACTTTTAACTCTTCTACACGTACATTTTCTTTTATCACGGGCTCGTTATCAATTGTGAACATAACATCGTAATGTGTTACAACACCTTCGCCTTCAGATGTTTCATCTAAAGTATGCATTCCAGGAATACATTCACCGGCTCCAAATACAACATGCTCTACGTGAGTAGCGCAGTTATGGCCGATTGATTTTTCCGGATCAGTTGACTTCTGGTCGATTGCTTCTTCCATGTCATCTTTCTTGCCTTTTTTACCCATAGACTTTTTAATAGCTT
>TARA_R110002153_G_scaffold52030_1_pt1 | contig 16349 bp, 6 predicted proteins | sample TARA_R110002153 | Tara Oceans TARA_R110002153 (sample SAMEA4398193) | marine metagenome | biome: Polar Biome; feature: [SRF] surface water layer (ENVO:00010504); material: water (ENVO:00002006), including particulate matter (ENVO:01000060) such as... | depth 5 m
GTACAAGCAGTAATCTACTCTGAAATAAAAAATGGAATATTAATAGTATCTAAAATAGAAAAGCGTACTGGTATTAAGAAAAAAGGTAAAAGTAGAGCAGTATGGAAAGTAGTAGATACGCCTTTTAGCAATAAACAAAAAAATAAACTTATTCAAGATTTCTTTAAAAATAAAGCAGTAATTAAATTTAAAGAAGAGCTAGCATTAGCTCAAGCTGAAACTCAATCTCAAGAAGAATCTCAAGTTGAAAATGCTGAAGAAGCTCCTTTTGTTACTGAAGAAGCACAAGCTATTATCGATTCAATGTTTGAAGATTCTATTCCTACTCCTCAAGAAGAAGATGTAGACGAAAATAGTACCATCCTTGAAACTAAGTCTACTCCAGAAGCTAATTCAGATAACTTAAATAGTTTATTTAATTTAGGAAATGCTAACAATGGTGAAGCTGCAGATGAAAACGCAGAAGATTCACCTAAGCTTCGTATGACTGAAGAGAAGGTAGACGGTACTACTTGGTCTAAAGACAAAGAAATTAAATGGATAACTGAAAAAATCTCACATAATCTTGTACCAGAAGCGGGTAGAACTTCTGTATTTAAAACAATTGAGGATCTTAAAGAATATCTGCCTCAAGAAACATACGAACTACTTCTTGAGTCACGTAAAAATGGTGCAGTATTACATGGATTATTTACTAAAGCTGCAGTTTTTTTAAACGAGAATGCATTTTCGGGTACTGGTTACCACGAAGCATTTCACGTAGTATTTAATTTAGCACTTCCTTTAGAAAAAAGATTAGATATTTTAACTGAAGCACTTGAGTTATTTCCAGATGAAATAAAAGTTAAGACATTAGAAAGAGGCGGTGACGTTAATGATCCTACTTATCTTGATATTGAAGAAGCACTTGCTGATAAGTTTATGGCGTATGTACAGTCTGCAGAAGCAACAGCTCCAACACTAGGCCAAAAGATTAAAAACTTTTTTAAAGCTTTATTTAGAGGTATTAAATTATTCTTCAATAGAAATTCTAAAGTAACGATTGATCAACTATTTAATGACATCCAATTAGGTGTTTATAAAAACAAAGCTAATTTTAAAAATACTGATTTAGCAAAAATTGATCCTTCAATGGTAAGGTTCATGCGTACGAATCAAACAGTAGATGCTTATACTCAATTAGACCCTAGAATAGAACTGCAAGCTATTCGTTATATGGAGTATAAATTTCTTAATGTATTAAATGTTGAAATAGAAAGAAATAAAGCTGAGGTTGCTGGTACAACCAGATTACCTTCTTATCATGGAAAATCTGATTCTGAAATAATTGCTGACATTGGTATAGATAAAATGTACGGTCTTATGCTTCAGCAAATTCTTGACGATAGAGCAACGCGTGAAGATGAAAATGGAAATTCAAATTTAGATACTATTCTAAAAATTCTTACTGATAACAATAATCCTAAAGTAATTAAGATTGTAAATTCAGGTAATACAAAACTTCCAATATTTGAAGAAGCTACTCCTCTTCTAGAAAAGTTTAATCGATCACTACGTAAGTTTAATTATAATATTGATTTAACTTTTTCTAAAAAGGTTAATCAAGAGTTAGATGAAGAAAGTGCTCTTAATGAAGATCTTGAAAGTAGTACTTTTGAAGAACGATGGCAACAATCTTATATTGAAATTAATCCTCAAGATACTATTTCTCAAAAAATTAAAAGAGAACTAGGTACTATTTCTAAAATGAAAATAGTTGATGGTAATAAAATAGTTGCTAGAAATATGTTTAGTGCGCCAGAAGTATATTCTGAACGTGAAGTATTTAGTTATATTGGTCAAAATATAACTGATTCATATACTCCAACTAAAATGGTTGAGACTATTCAATCACTTAAGGATAAGAAACCATTTATTGGAGCATTATTAAACATAATTGAAAGTGATGCAAGTTTTAAAACAGGATTATTTACAACACTTGCTAGTAAAACATTCCAACGTTTTATTACTATTTATGAAAAAAATGGTGAGTATCAAACATTTTATTCAAATAGAGCAGGGATTGATGATATTATAAAAGAGACGCTAGCTGCTAATTTTTTAATTGAAGAAAATAAATTATTTAATAAATACCCTAAGACAAAAGAATTTGTAGGAGGGCAAACTGATTTTGAAAGTATTAATTTTGATAATGCAGTAACACAACTTTCTCGTATTACAGAAATTTTAGAAAATGTTTTAAATACTAATAATAATGAAAAAGAAATAATTGATGAATTATCTAAATTTTTAACAGATAATAACATTAACATTACTAGTAAACAGCTTAACGAAATTTGGAATCCTAAAGTAAAAAATAAAAAAGCAAGTTGGAATAATATTAAAAAATTAACGGAAGATACTAATTTGATTTTTAATGAATTAGTAAATGGAAGAAATCCTTTCTTAGATTTAAAAGCAACTGATCAACTCAGTAATGGAAAAGAATCTAAAAGCATTAGTAGTATACTTGAAAATTTTGCACGTAAGTTAAAACCTGCAATGGATGAAGAACTAATTCTTTCATTTAGAAATGCTAATAATAAGACTGTATACTCTATTCAATATTCAAATTACTTAACTAAGTTAATTAGTAAATTTAAAACTGTTGATTCATTTAATGAATATTTTGAAAAAATAAAAACTGATCCGTTATTAAAAAACATGCCGCTTTTTAAAGATTTATTAAATGAAGATGGTGGTAAAACTGGATTAATGGATGAGCTTCAAATAGCTATTTTTGATGGATTAGCTCGTGAAGGTAAATCTAAATCAGTAGAGTATTCAAAGCTTTCAGATATTGAAATGGAAGCTGTAATAATGGGAGCATTTGATAACCAAGGTTCTAATTCATATGGATATTTTAAGCTACCTATTCCTTCAGATTCTAGTACATTACCATTTATTAAATCTAGAAAATTTAATAATGAAGAAGTAATTGATCGATTAGTACAAGTAGCTCTTGCTGAAACTGAAAGAATTAATAGCTTTAGTACTTTGCCTAATGACTCTAACTTACGTAAATTAGCTAACTACTTTAAAAAAGGAGAAAAATATCAAATACTTTCATTCCTTGAAGGCAATATAGATCCTAATGCTGTAACAGAAGATGCGCTTAGGGAATTAATTATAGAGCATTTAGAAGGAGAGTTTTTAGAATTGCATAAAGAAATTTATAAAAAAGCAGGTATCATTACTAGTTTTAAATCTGGTAAAAATGGAAAAATTGAGTTTGCAGATAAGGTAATTACTAAATCTAAAGAAAAAAATTCTAATGAATTTTTTAAAAACTATTTATATAATCAATATTATATGAATACGCAAATGACTACAATTTTTGCAGGCGATCCTTCATTTTATAATAGTACTACTAATTATCAAAAGCGTTATAAACAAGTTCTGTCACCAGGTAATTTAACAAATGCTGACTTAGTAGAACCTACGTATAATAGTATTATTCTTGCTGATGAAGAAGTACCTTCATCTACTGAATTAGTAGACGATATAATATCATTAGTTGAAACTAACGATATTATAAGTGATGAAAAAAAGAATGAGTTAATTAGTATTTGGAAATCTAAAGATAAAAATTCAGAAAACCCAGAATGGAATAACACTACTGATGGTTTTACATTTGTATCTATTGATAGAATGATGCAAATTCTTGACTCTGAAGATAGAGTAACTGATAAACATGAACAAGCAGCAGAACGCATTAAAAAAGGAATTGAGACTCCTGCAGATGCTGCACTATTTGGTGTAATTAAACCTTTCATGTTTACAAAGCAATACATAGATGGTGTTGAAGTACCGATTCAGGTAAAAAACTCTGAAATGCTTTTAACAAAAGCATTTGCTTATCGTAAAACTGAGCAAGGGGCTTATAAATATCCAAAACTTATCGAAGCTCATAGAATTCTAACTGAGGGAATTGAAAAAGAAATTAGTGAAGAAGTTGATGGAGTAACAGTAACACATAATGTAAATGTTCAAGTTGATTCTATAATGTTTGAATCTGCTGTAAAAGTAGGAGGTGTTGCAAATGAATTAACTAGTAGTGGTAAAGCAGAGTATCCTAGAATGGAAATAAATTCTGATGGAACTTATTCATTAAATAATAGTCCAAACATAACTACTCTTCAACATTCAGATTGGAGAAGGCAACAAGAAACACCTTCTCATTATCAAGATGAAATAGGTAACTTTGGTACACAGTTAAGAAATCTTATTATTTCTGATATGGACATAAATGGTGACTATACTATTAGTGGTAGTTCATACAAAGGTTCTGAAGTAGTAGAAATGTATCAAAAACTTATTTCTGAAAATCTTGAAAAATCTTTTAATTCAGTTGAAAGCATGTTTGAAGATATTGATGGAAATATTGATTATGGGACATTGCTTAAGCATCTTAAATCTGAGATGGAAAGTAGAGGTTTAGGACAAGAGTATTTTGATGCAATTGCTCCAATAGAAAACCCAGATACAGGAAAAATTGAACCTACTCTTCCATTATGGCATCCTTTAATTGCATATAAGGTTGAAAGTTTAATTAATTCATTCTTTAAGAACCGTGTAACAAAACAAAAGATTAAAGGTGGTAATATGGTCAATGCTAGTTCTTTTGGAGTTAGTCAAGATCTCAAAATGAAAATGGGTAAAGATGGAAACTATCAAGTAGAAGCAATGCTTCCATGGTGGTCAAAAAAGTATTTTCCTAAAGATTCACAAGGAAAAGTAAATCTTGATAATCTTCCTGATGAATTAAAAAATATTATTGCTTATCGTGTTCCTACAGAGGATAAGTATTCAATTTTTAATATTGTAGTTAAAGGATTTACTGATTCTGCTGCAGGTGGAGCAATTATACTTCCTGCTGAAATTACATTCATAGCAGGACTCGATTTTGATATTGATAAATTATTCATGATTGTACCTGAGTTTAGAAAAAACAATAGTGGTGAAATTGAATATATTAAATACATTGATGGAACTACAAGTAAAGATAAACTTGCTGAATTAATCGTTGATTCTTCTGAATCATATGAAAACTTTGTTGAAGAATTTATCTTGCCAAAAAATAGAAGTACTTGGATACTTAAAAAAGAACTTGCGGATGATGAAGTATTAAAAAATATTGAAGCTGATAAAGAATTTTCTAAAGATGATGAGCTTGTTCAATTAAAGAAAAAAATTAAAGATTTAAAAAATCAAAGACGTTTAGAACAAAATAAAGGAGCACGTAAAGCACTTAGTCAACAAATTAATGAAAGTAATGATGAAGTTAAGGAACTCACTTTATATTCAAATGCTGCTGATAGTATATTTGCAAAACTTGGTTTAAATAACAATTTAATATCAGATCTTCAAAAAGAAATTATTACTGTATTAGAAAGTAATCCTATTAATAAATTTAATTACGAAAGTTTAAATAGTACTAAATCAAGAAATAATAGATTATTTGAGATTATGAAAGGTATTATGGAAAATAAAAATACTGCATTGTCAGTTATTGATCCAGGTAACTTTGAACAGTTAAAAGAAATTGGTTCTAAAATTCGTATTCAAAGCATTACTTCTAATAGTAGTGAAGCTAAACTTAATATTAAGGAAAAAGGATTAGAAATAATTAAAAATTTCAAAAATAAGAAAATTTCAATTGTTGAATATAGAAAACAAATAAATGATCTTGCTGAAAAATTAGATGACAAAGATTTTAATATTAATTATCCTTCTACACAACTTACACTATTTAGACGTAATATGACAGGTAAGGCATTGATTGGTATTTTTGCAAACCATAACTCTCATCATGCCAAAGCTCAACATACATCGTTAAGAACTGATACTGGGATACTATTTGATAGTAATACATATACCGAACTTAATTTAACTTATAAAAATGGTAATCGTATTTCTAAATCAATTGCCTCTAAATTAGCAGCAGTTGTAGATAATGCAAGTGATCCAGTTTCATCTTATTTAAATATGAATATGTATACTGCAGATTTGATCGCTTTATTATCAAGATTAGGAGTTAATGAAGATACTATTTTTGCATTTGTTAATCAACCTATTATTACCGAATTGACTACTAGACATTTTAATGAAAAAGGTTCGTTAGTTGATGAACAGCAAATGATTTCTAAATTAAAAGGTGAATGGAAAACTAAAATGCTTGCTAAATCTGGATTAAATAAAAAAGAAATTGAAAATTTAAAAGAATTATCAGTTTCAGAATTAGACTTTACATTAAACGATCTTGAAAAATCACTTGATCAAAATGGATCTAAAGAATACTATATTATGCAATATAAAGTATTGCTAGCATTTGAAGAACATTTAAAGACATCTGCTGAACTATCTGCAGGCGTACAGGCTACTCGTGTTGACACTAAACCAGTAGGTCCAACATATGGTGACAATTATGCAATGGTTAATCGTCAAGCTAAGCTACTTAGTAGAGAAAATCCTAGAATTTTAGGAATTGATCAAATGTTACAACAGTCATCTAATCAAATAATAAATCCAGCATTTAATAAATATGCATGGATAAAACCAATTACCCTTATGAATAAGATTTTTCCAGCTATTGGAAAAATTGATGAAACTAATGGTAAAATTTCATACTCAACAATTGGTAGAATTAAAAATTTCTTTTCTGATTTAAAAGATCAGTCGTATAGTATTACTGAAAAAGAAGCTAGGGAAATTGATACTGCTTTAATGACGTATATGGGATCAGCAATGCCATTTTTTAAATATAAAGGTGCTAAAGATATACTTGAAAATACTCCTGAAAAATTATCTAAGTATAAAAAAAATCATCCTGATTCACCATTTTCACCATTACTTGATCAATTATATTCTAAGGATGCTGATAAAAGCATAAATATGCGTAGAATTGTATTTTACAATAATGGTAAGCAGTCTATTGATAATGAAGCAGCTAGTATATCATGGAAAATGATGCTTGATTCTAAAGATCAGGCTACTAAAGAATTAGCTTTAGATTTAATTAAATATACATATTTTGCAAAAGGTTATGCATTTGGACCTTTTACATTTTTTAATCTTATTCCTGTACATTTTTGGACAGATTCATTTGCACTATCTATTGAAAATAAAGATATTGGGATGCTTGATTCAAAAGGTAGGACTTTTAATACTATGACAAAGCTTTTCATTAATGAACTTGAAAAAACTAGTAATGAAGAATCATTAATTGATTCTGAAAATGTTAAACGATTCGTAAAGCAATTTGCTCAAAATACAGCTGCTAAGTCTATGATTATTAAAACTATTGATGCAAAAGATAGTTCTGATAGAAAATATGCGCCTTCACAGAAATTTGAAAAATTAGCTCCAAATGAAGTGTATGTATTTTCTTCTACAAACTTAGGTACTCATAATGCTGGAGAAGCTGGATGGGCATTTAACGATACTCCATCTGGTGATAATTTATCAAAAGTTAAAGGTAGTGTTGGTAAATGGGCAGAATATGGAGTTACTGGTAAGATGATGAAAGGTAATAGTGGTGCAGGATTTGCATTACGAACGCAAAATGTTGAAGTAATAGATGGAAAGGTAAACATTATAAAATCTAACACACTTAGTAAAACTGAAAAGACTGCTCAAATGAGCAAGTTTATTTCAGATCTTACAAAATTAGTAGTTGAAGCTGAGGCTAGACCTGGAGTAAATTTTATTGTAGGTAATCTAGCAAAAAATACTGGATGGTCAATATGGAATATTAAACAGGCTTTTATTGAAGTAATGGATGAATATAATTTACCAGATAATATTATTTTACCTAAAACATTAGAAGTAAGAGATTTTAGTAGTGCAGAAGTTGATGCAAATCAAATTATGAAACTTCATAAAGCAAGTATTATAAAAAGTAATCCTAAATTATTAGTTAATGATAAGTTCCCATCTTTTCTAAAAACTTCTAATAAAGGAGAAGTTAAATTATTTAAATTAATTTCAAGTTCAGATTCTGGTACAATAACTAAAAATGGTAAATCTGAAGAGCGCCCTACAGTGTATTATAAAAGACTACCTTTATTAGGTACTCCAAACTTTGTATCTGAATATGATTACTTTAATGATATTGAAGAGTCGCTTGTATCTAGTCTTACTAAGAAATCAGAAGATAAATTAATTACTAAAACAGAAACACAACTTGAAATTGATACTTTATTAAAAGAAACTAGTTCTACAAAAGAAGATAATGGTTCTAAATGGGCGTTAAAACCAGAAAATGAATCAGATGTTGGAGATCTTGCTAAATTAATAACTAATAAAATTGATACTTCACCAAAAAAAGTACCTTATGAAGATTTTCTTAAATTAGTAAAAGAAAAAGGACTTGGTAATGCTACTAGTAAAGAAGAGTGGGATGCTGAAACAATAGATGTTCAAAATACCGCAATGGAACAAATTAAAAAATGTTAATATGTACTGTATAAATATATCGCATCCTGAGTATAAGAATTTACTCTATAATTCTAAAATAGATCCTATTTTCTTAAAAGCTAAAATTAGCATGTGGATGGACTATAATGGTAATGATAGCTTTCCTACTATTGAAGAACTTACAGCATTTAATACTAATAACCAGGAGTACTATAATACTAATCCAGTTAAAGCATTTGCTAAGCTATTCAATATGAATACTGCAGGATTTATGCCTTTTAATATTGATCTTGCTCAAGCTCAACGTGGAGCAGCTAAACTTGGCTTTACAGTTGCCAAATCTAGAGTAAACACTTGGTATTTAAAAAATGAAAAAGGTCAATTTATAAATCCTTTTAATTATAAACAATTAGAAACTTCAAATACAGAACTTCCTCAACAAGAGTTGAAAGATAAACTAATGGCATTCGCTAAAACCCATGGTATAGAAGTTACTACTATGGAAGAAATGATAGATCGTGCAGGAGGTGAAGAAGGAAGATACGAAGGAGTAGTGGGTGTGGCTAATTTACTACAAAGTCTTATTGCTATTGATTTATCAAAAGAAAAAATCGATACCCTTGCTGAAGAAATTGCTCATTTTGCTACATCTATTCTTAAAGACGATGCTTCAGTAAAAAGATCAATGAAAGAAGTTGTTAATACTGAAATGTATAAAGAAGTCAAAGAAACTTATGCTGACATATATACAACTGAAGAGCAGTTTAGAAAAGAAGCAATGGATAAGTTACTTACTCAGTCAATTGTAGAAGAGTTTAAAGAAACTAATGAGAATAAAGGTATTGTAAAATACCTTCAAGCTACTTTCAATAAGTTCATGCGTTGGGTAAATAGTAAATTAGCAAAAGGTACGGCTGCAGATCAAATTAAGAAAGATTTAATGCCGCTTGTAAAATCAATTCTTGCAAATGAGTATGTAGGTAAATTAGAAATAGATCCGTTTATAAATGAATCTCCTGAATATCTTCAAAAAGAAAAGAAGAAAGAGGATAAAGTAATACTTTCTCCAGAAAAAGTTAAAACAAAGTTTATTGAGGCTACTGTTAAAAAACTTGAAGATAGGCTTATTTCTTTAAAGCGTCAAGCTAACAAGCAAGGTCCAATTGATGTATTATCTGTTCAAGTAACTTCAATTACTAAAAAATTAGAACTAGCTAAATTTGATGCTGCAATTTCAAGCATTGTAGAATTAGCTATGCAAGAATTAGGGTCTATTGAAAACTTATTAGATAAACATTTAGCAGAAGATATTGCAGTAGGAAATACTATAGATATGGTATTTAATTTTGCTGAAATGTATGAAGATTTATTTAGTACTTATAAAAATGACATGCATACTTATAAATTTCCTGAGGAAGAGCAAACTAGAATAGCTCAACAATTGGATAATGCAATGACAAAAATTAATAATGTACTTATTAAAAATAATACACTTGCTCAAAATCATATCATTACTATTCTTGATGAAGGAAATCTTGACCACAATGGAAATAAGATAGATGAAAATTTTAATGCATTAGAAATATTTGAAAAATCTTTTAAAGACATTAGTTATTGGAGATTAGGAGTAGGTAATTATAAAAATGCTACTTCTGGAGTATTAAGAGTAGCTCATAAGATGATTTATAACGCTAATAGTAATACAAAAAGATTAGCTGTTGAAAAAGGAAATCTTCTTCTTCAAGCCCAAGTTCTTATGGAGAAGTCTGGTGTAAAACAGGAAGAATTAATAGATTATACTGAAGTAAATGGTAAAAAGAAATACACTCAGTTTCTTATAAGAGAATGGGATTGGGCAGGTTACTATGCAGGTTTTTCTGAAGTTCAAAAAGATATTGCAGAAACATTAGGCTTTGAAAATTTTGGAGATATTAATAAAGAGGACCTTGATAAAACTCAATTATCAGTTTTTAATAAAGCATTTAAAAATTATTATTCTGCAAATAGAGTAAAACTCTTAAATGAAGAAGGTAGATTTATAGGATATCGTCCATCTGCAAGAAATCCTAAGTTTACCGAATTAATGAGTAATCCTAATGTAAAAAATTACTATACATTATTAGTTAATACTAAAAAAGAAGCATTAGCTAAGCTACCTATCCAATATAGAACTCAGCATGCTGCATATATGCTACCTGGTATACGTAGTCAATTTCTTGAAAGAATGACAAATGGTAATAATTCATTTTTTCATAATATAACAGAAATAGCAAGAGAATCATTTTTTATTGATCAAGATGATACTCAGTTTGGTGAAGTATCAGCATTAAATAATAAAATGGTTCCTATTTATTTTACCAAATCTTTTGATAATCCAGGTGACGTATCACAAGATTTAACACGAAGCTTTACAATCTTTGCTGAAATGGCAGAGAATTTAAAAGCAGCTGGTGGATTATCAGGTTCAATGAATATTGTATTACGACAATTAGGGAATAGAGATTATATTACAAAATCTCGTGGTACTAGTGCTGTTGAACAAAAAGGTACCAGTACTAAGGAATATAAAGCATTACAAGTACTTATTGATTCAGCTGTATATGGTATTGAAAAAATAGATATACGAAGTGATAAACTTCCAGAGAATGCAGTTACTAAAGCTTTAGGAATAGACGGTAAAGTTTTTTCAGGGTCTAAATTTATGTCAAGGTTATCTAGTTTTATTCGTACTAATAACCTTGCATTAAATCCAGTAACATCTACCGCAGGAGCAATCAAAGGTTCAGTAGATTCTATTCTAGAACAGCAAATAGGATTGTATACAACTGTAGAGTCTGGAAGTTGGGCAAGAGCTGAGTACGCTAAGAATATTTTTGAAGTATTAAGTCAAACAATGCGTAAAAAGCAAACTAATAAAATGCATCTCATGTTACAACGAAACAATGTTGTAGAATTGAGTAAAATGTTATCAAATACTAATAGAAATAAACTACTTAGTCAGGCTACTAGTAAAGATTTATTATATGTGAATTACCAAACTGCAGATTATGCACTTAAAGGTAGAATTGCATTAGCAATTTATGATAACATTCGATATGTAGACGGAGAGTATATTACTCGTAAACAGTTTAGGGAAAAGCGTAATGCAGAAAAAGTTTCAGAAAAAGAACAAAATGTTGAATGGAAAGCAGCTAAAGAACAAAGTTTATATAATGCATATGAAGTAGTAGATGGACAATTAGTTATAAAAGAATCTCATAAAGATAAAGTAACAGATGCTGTTGAAAATTTTGCAGTAGGTAAAGTAGATCATGTTGCACATATGGTCGATGGTACATTATCAGAATCTGATAAAGGAGCCATTGCGCGTACAATTTATGGTGATTTTGTATTAATGCACCGTGGATGGTTTATTAATATGATTGACAGTAGAGTAATGCCTGAAGTAACTAATTTAATTTCTGGAGAAAAAGAAATAGGTATCTATAGAGCTTCTCTTAAATTTATTCGTGAAGAATTAATACATAATAAAAAATTTAGAGCGCCTCGTAAAGCATATAAAGATGCAGATCCTGTTATTCAACGTGGTGTAAAACGTACAGCATTAGACTTACTTTATTTAAATATTATTGGTTTCCTTGCAGCGTTAGCAAATATGGCTGCTGATGACGGTGATGAAGATGATTTTTTATTACAGTACACTGCTTATCAAATGAATAGAGTACTTCTTGAACAAGGTGCTCCTTGGAGTCCATCAGAGCTTCTACAAATGATTGATGAGCCAGTTGTAGGTGTACGAACAATTAAAGAGTTAGTAGATATTAGTGAAGCATGGAATAGTGATGTGTATGAAAGAGGCATGTATGCAGGATCTACCCATAGAGCTAAATGGTGGCTACGTAAAACTCCATTTAAAGGTATTTATGAATCACAGTATCCTGCAATGAAAAATAACTTTATTAAACAGGTTGTAGATTCTAAAATATATAATCTTCTTAAAGATGATGATGAAAATAAAGGAAATGGTATGGGTTTTATGGATAGACTTAAACTAGTGTTTGCTGATGAGCAATCAATGAGTGATGATGAAGTAATGGAAGTCATTCAGTATATGGAAGATGAATAAGACGACAAATTTTTTCAGGGAGCTTTTTACTCCCTGAAAATTTATTATTTAATTTTTTTATCTATTTGATCAATAAGCATATTCCTTTGATCAACGGCAAAATTTCTTATAAGTGTTTGTAATTCTACAAACCCAGCATAGTCTTCTAGTAATGTTTCACCGTCACCATTAGGATAAGTAATTTTAATAACCCCGTGTAAAGGATTAGTAACTTTTATAAGTTCATGATAAGCTTTAGCCTGTGCTTCAAGAAACTGTACTTCTTTTAATTTTTCAGGTACTGATTGATTTTTCATAATAATTAAAGTTTTAAGTAAAAATAGAGGAACGCTAAAATAGCTATCCCTCTATTTATTTTAAGCAATGTGAATACATTACCAGTTAATTGTTTCACCATATAATTTTTCAAGAATTACATTTACTTCTTTAAAGTTTGTACAATGCCAATCTTTAGCAGGGTAAACGAATTCTTTAGGGTCATCATAAGTTAATATATAATTATTTTTACTAATATGTGGAGCCAACAATTGTGCTTCTTCTCCCCATAGTATAAATATTGTCCCTGGTTTACTCTCAACAATACTATTAAGTACTGCTGAAATAAATTTTCCCCAAGGTTTTTTATGCGCTTCTTCACTATGTACTCTAGTAGTTAAACTTCTATTTAAGAGCAGTACTCCTTGCTGTGCCCAATGTTCTAGAGAAAAATTAAAATCTAAGCATAAGCCATCATGGTATTCACGTTCAATGCATTCAAAAATTGTACACAGAATAGGAGAATGAAAAATGCTTTCATAATTATCCCCAAATGCTAAACCGTTTGGCATTGTAGATGCGCATGGTTCAGATCCTAGAATTACAACTTTGAGTGAATCCCATGGACACATCTTAAATGCATTAAATATATCTGACTTAGCAGGTTTAATTTCGTTTAGTGCATATTCAGTAGCAAGAAAGCTCATCAACTTACTAGAATACTTTGATTTCAAAGTATCCTTAAGTTGTATAGTCCAATCTCTTCCAAGTTTTTCATCCCAAAATTGTTTCCCCACTGCCATAGTATTGTATTAATAATCAAAGTCCGTTGTTGGGACTAAAGATCGGTTTGTACTTAAAGTCTGTAGTTTTTCTGTACTAAGTCCTTCATTTTCTTTAAGAATCCTAGACCATACTTCTTGGTCACCTAAATTTACAACTGAATTATCACAACCCAACATATTTTCCCATGCTTCTTTAAGACTGTATGCCTTATTAAGAATTAACGGAATAGTAGTTGGTTTACCAGTAAAGAAAAAGTTCTTCATTATCAAGCTTTTATAATTAGCTTCGAGCTTTGAATATTCTCCTTCTAATATAGTATTGTAAGCATCAATATTGCTATCAGGTATTTTAAAAATCATAATGTAAAAATCACCTTTGTGATACTCATCAATATAATTTTCAAAACTAGTTATTGTTGAATAAAAAGTTTCAAAGTTTGAATCTTGATACGGTTTAACCGCAATGAACACATATGGTTCATTATTAAAATCAAACTCTAATTCACTATCCCACATGTATGAATCTAAAAATCTAGTATTTGTATAACCATCTTTAGTTTTAATGGAACAATGAAACAACTGCTTTGGTATCTCCAATAATGGAAATAGAAAAGTAGAAGTTTTGCTAAATTTAAACTTTTTTGGCTCTATCATATTTCAATATCTAAATATTCTTGTGAATAGTATTCTTTTGGATAATCCCATTTATCAGACTCTTTATGAAACTTGTATCTATTTAGTGCATCATGAAGACCTTCAAGCTTCCACCCATTAGTCCTTGTTCCACCATGTAATCCAATATTCATTACTTTATCTGATACACGATGTACCAAAGGACTGTTATTTGACTCCATTTCAACTACAATATACTTAAAATCCAATAGTGTATATTCTTTATCAAGATACTCTTTAATTTCAGAATCTAATTGTATTCCATAAAAATAAGTTGCTGCCTGAAAGTCATATCTATATTTCCAAAACTCATTGTTAAATAAAGTAATCGGCATTCCAGTTGTCTTATAATCAATAGGCGTGATAGTTTTTGCCACATGATCAATATAAACCTCATCTAATTCTCCTTTAATTTTAACTTCATCAAGTTCAAATTGAATGACTTTATGCTTAATAATTGTACAATCTTTAGTCTCTTTTAGGAAAACTCCAGTTATTGGATCAGATTTTAATGCTGCTACAGCAATAGTAGCTTTATTGTAGTCAACGTCAGATACTATCCTTCTACCTTTTGCTTCATTTAATGCAATAAAATAATGCTCTCCAGCTTTTCTTATGTTTTTAATTTTAGCATCATCTCCCCACTTTGGCTGATGAGAATAAACTAAACAAGCTTTTAAAATTACTTTATCTAATTCACTATCATTCCATTTACCGTCTTCATAAGTATTAAATACATCATGTATGTATAAGGTAATTTGTTTTACTTTATCAGATACATTAATAGCTTTCATTCTAAAATACTTATCATCAAGTACCTTAGGATTAAGTAACATATCATCTACTAAAGAACCAAGTACAAAATGAGATTTATTAGAGTCGCCTTGTTGTTGTTGTTGTGCGAGGAACGCACTAGGACTTATCAAAATCTTTTTTAAAAGACTTTGATTCATTTTATCAATAGTTCTATATTCCATTTAAATAGTTTTTAAAATGTATTCTAATTTTCTGTCTTTAAGATTAGCAACTTCACGGAATTCATACGTTGTTTTTTTTATAAACTCAACTGTATCATCTTTAATTACTCCTCTTTTTTGCAAAACGTCATCTATGCTTTTAAGCCATATCATTGCTAAATTCCCTATATCCCAGTTTGGAACGTAGTGAGGTTTAGCAGGCTTCCAATTAATATAGAAATCTCCAGTATCTCGATTTTTTAATCGTTTAACTGCTCCATAGTTTATAGGAACATACACAATCAAGTGAGTTTCTATAGGAGTTTCAATGTCTAAATTTAAAGGTATATGTTTTTCAAGATAACTGTGCATTGCACCCACTAGGGCATTTCTTATTGAAAAATGCCCTCCTGCGTGAATTTTATTGTAACCAATCTTTATCCACTTCTTCTTACTTTGAGGAATATGTGTAATAAATTCAGGAAAACTTAGTGTTATTGAATTAACCATTATTTTTTTATTTTATATCCATGTAATAGTGGAAGAAACTTTTTCTACCTCTTCTTCTACTTTTTCAATAACGACAGGGACAAAGTCATCACGTAGGTCTCGCTTATAATTAACATTTAAGTAGGCCAATGCTTCATCGTTAAGCGTCATTGTTTTACATTTAAAATAAGAAGATTCTCCTCTTCTAACTTCACTATCGTAAATACTTAATAGTGTATCAATCCATTTTTCAGTCAACACTTCTCTTTTAATAAATAATTTCATTATCGTATCTATGCTAACATTCATGTCATGGGTTGATAAATCTAAATATGACAACAATGATTTAAAATTAATATGAGACTTAACACGACTTCTCATGAATATATATCCATATTTTTCAAACAAAACCATTAAATATAAAAGACTAGTTCTATATTCACAATTTGCTATAATTTCCATGACAAGAGTATGATTTTCAATATCACTACTATTCATCATTTCGCTTAATTGATTAAATACTTCATCATCAATACTTAACGCTTTATCACCATTTAATAATTCAATAATATCTGTTTCTTGAAAAATTTCTCTAGTAGCTAAAAGTTT
>TARA_R110002153_G_scaffold155933_4_pt1 | contig 16332 bp, 17 predicted proteins | sample TARA_R110002153 | Tara Oceans TARA_R110002153 (sample SAMEA4398193) | marine metagenome | biome: Polar Biome; feature: [SRF] surface water layer (ENVO:00010504); material: water (ENVO:00002006), including particulate matter (ENVO:01000060) such as... | depth 5 m
TAGTGTCAAGTGTAGTGTCAAGTGTAGTGTCAAGTGTAGATGTAGTTAAGGAACATCACCTTTTAGGTTTGCACAGTCGTATTCTTTGCCTTCATAAAATATACCTTTTAAGTGCGTTATCTTTCGGCCGGCGTCGCGACGTCGCGATTGCTCCGCATGATTACGAACCCATGCGGCGTGTTGAATTTCCCAAATGCGAATTTCGCGCGTCCTTCTCTCGGTTTCGGTGCGTGAAGCATCTATAACTTCCATAAGAGCATTAAAGTCTTCACGACACTTTTCAATTGCGGTGTTATCAACTTTACACGCCATTGGGTTACTATATATATTCGGCAATTATAAACTATTAAAAAATATATAGTAAGATATAACCCAAGGTATACCATGATTATGCCTATCGTTGCAGTCATAGTTGTGATAATTGTGATAATTATAATCATGTCTCGGCGTGAAGGGTATACTGGTTCCCGTACAAAGGATGTCATTGAGGCACTGTCGAGCACGGCTAAAATACAGGGAAAGATCTCCGATTTTAGAGATTTTCTCGGTGATCGTAAGTTCTCGCCCGTTACATTTATAAAATTGATGGATTTGCAGCGTAATGGAACAGTTAACTTTGACACCGTTGATAGAATCCTCAACCCGTAAAAATAGCAGTGAATTCTATCATTATGTTTCTGTTTTATCAAAGCTACCCAATAGCTATCGTTGCCAATAAATTCTTTTATTTTTTATAATTTGATAGATATATACGTGTAATCTACACAATGGGGGGAGCTCAATCTAACATCGAAAACACGACGAAAACGTTCAACAAGAATCTTACGGAGAACATCAAGAACACGATGATAAAGAAATCTACAGATATCGGGGCCGTGATGTCTTCTAGCCAAATCATGGATTTCTCAGGTGCAGATTTTAGGCTATGCGACAACGTAAATATAACAGACATAAGTCAAAAAGCAGTGGTAAGTTATAATTTTCAAATGATTGAGAAAAACACAAACGTTCAGGACTTTGAAGAAATGATAAAGTCGAATGTTGAAAAGACCATTATGCAGGATAATGAAATTAAGAGTGAGAGCTTGAGTTCTGCAATCTCAAGCAGTAAGAATGAGTCCGAGACTTTAAACGAGGTTGTGTCTCGCGTTGTCCAGAACACGTCGTATGAAGATTTTAAGAAGATTATGTCCGAGATGACCTCACGCCAGCGAATGAACTTTCGAGGCATCAAGCTTGGTGGAGCAACGTGTAATATTAACAACCTGTCACAGGATATTGTTATGGAGATGGCCGCTCAGATGATGTCTGAGTCTGTCACAGAAGAATTTCGCAAGATGCTCACCGAAAACACTGACCGGAGTGCAACTACGGGTACGCAGACTATCACCACGACCGGACCAATCGGTGACCTAGGACGCGGTATCTCAAACATTAACTCGAGTATCTTTGGTGGAATTGCCCAGATTGGAGAAGTATTAACCGCTCCTATCTATATTATGGGGATCGTGCTAATTGTAATCATTCTTGCATATGTAATCGTACGTGCAATGTTTAGTGGAGAGAAGACCGGAACAATCGATGCCGACGGTACGCAGAATGGTGATCAGGGAGCTCAGCCACAATACGCCGATACGCCGCAAACTCCCGTACAGCCAAACGCACCGCTGGAGCCTATGGTGCCTACTGAAATTCCTCAAGCACCACCTCAAGCACCACCTCAAGCACCACCTCAAGCGCCGCCTCGTGCGCCGTCTCAAGCAGCACCTCAAGCACCTTCTAGCAATGCAAGAAGTATTGCCAGTAATGTGGTCAATGCTGCGGCTAGTGGCGTATCTACTGTAGCGACTAATGCTGCGACCAATGTAGCGACCAATGCGTTCCCCAATGCGTTCCCTTTGGTGGCAAGTAAATAAAAAAAATTGAATTTGAGATCTGTAATATGTAGTATAACGAGATTATATAAAACAAATGTCCACTCACTTGCCTATGCCCACTCACTTGCCTAAGCCCGCCGGTATTACTGGTCAAGCTCGACGCGTTCCGATCGACGTTAAGGGGCCGCCAGATCAGCGCGCTGAATACGATCGCGCAAAGAGGAAAGAACGAGAACGCACGGCTGCATGGCGTCGATTGCAAAGAGTCAAACGGCCATTAATGGTCGTAGGTAAAAGTAAGCTTAAAGTCACCATTCGACGCCGTCTGACAGTCACAGTAAAGCGAGTGCACAAGGTAGTAAAGAAAACACGCACAACGCTTACTATTGACAGCAGTGAACGCGCTGTCGTACAGGGAACGCCCACTGCAAAGAAAGAATTGTTTCCTACACCTGCTGCAAAATAATCAGCAAATTCATATTTGAATTTTTTCTCATATGTTATATATAGACTACAAAGATGATCCCTCTAATCCCTGGAGACTCACGAATGACGGCCATTCCGGTAAATAGGCCCGTATTATGGAAGTATTACCAGGATGCGATAAAGTCATTCTGGACTGTCGATGAAGTATCGGTTGTACAGGATGCCGTAGATTGGCATAAACTATCACCTCCTATGCAACATGCGGTAAAGCACATTCTTGCATTCTTTGCAGCGAGTGATAATATCGTTAATGTAAACATTATGGAGCGATTTATCGGAGATGTGCCCATATATGAAGCAACGCGATTCTATAATATGCAAGTAGCTATGGAGGACATTCACGCAAACATGTATGCGGTTTTGCTCGAAACCATTGTACCGGAACGCGCCGAAGTCGAACGGTTGCTTGATGCGGTCAATCATTTCCCTGTTATCGCGGACATGAGCGCGTATATGACAGAAACAATTAAGTCTGATCGGCCATTTAACGAGCGCGTTCTGCGTATGGCGTGTGTTGAAGGTATCTTCTTTACATCTTGCTTTTGCATCATTTACTGGCTACAGTCAAAGCAGTTAATGCCGGGACTTGGTCAAAGTAATGAGCTTATAGCGCGCGATGAAATGCTGCACACGGCATTCGCACTCGAACTATATACCATGTGTCCACAGTTATCAGTCTCCGCAGTCCATAGTATTTTCGAGGAGGCTGTTCAAATCGCAGTAAAGTTTGCAACTGCAGCTATTCCAGAGGGTATTCCTGAAATGAATATCCGGTTGATGACACCATATATCAAAACATGCGCAAATAACCTACTCGCGATGATAAATGTTGAACCGTTGTATGGTATTGGCGGTGCTATGAACAGTGGTGTTACGACCGGTAACACCACCGGCCACGACTTCCACTTTATGGAAAAAATAAATTTAAAGCAGCGAACAAACTTCTTTGAGCGCAGAGTGTCAGACTACGGAAGAGCACAAACTGCAAGCACGGTTGATGAAGTTGACGATGACTTTTAAGCTGTATCGACGGTACCGGCTGCATCTGCACTAGCATCCGTACTCGCAGCATCTGCACTAGCAACCACAGTATCGACAGCATCTGCACTAGCATCCACTGTACCGGCTGCATCTGCACTAGCAACTGCAATCTTTTTTTCGCCGATCTTAATACCTTTGCCAATATATGACATTTTTGTAATTTGCTCGTATCCGTTAAAAGATGTACCAATTTGCAAAATGCACAGCGTCGGGTCGCCGGAATGTTCGAGAGCATATACAAAGTTTTTCGCATATTCGCTAGTAATTTCAGTATTTGCGCTTGAATAATCATAATACGCGGCAAGTAAAGTTTCCACAAGATAATATGGGTTTAAGCCGGGAATAAACTGCACATTATCATAGATTTCATTGTATGTAAAATAATGTAACTGGGTGTCTGTAAGCGGACTCACCGAACTCGCGACGGGTGTAGGTGAAGGTATGGGTGCACTCACATCCTTATCTTCGGTACTCTCGTCGGGTGTAGGTGCACTCTCATCATTATCATCGGGTGTAGGTGAAGGTGTAGCTGCACTCTGGTAAAATACGCGGATTTGCTGAAACCCCAACGCAAAATAGTCATTCGTTAACTTTGCATGTGTCGATTGAAATAAAATCAACACTGGGCTTGGATGTGTGATATCTGCGATATCGTGTACTACTTGGCATCGATCGGTTAACAATCCGATACTTCGTTGCAGAAATGCTGGCGGCCCCTGATGATTTAATACAATTGTATATAGATATGGGGTTTCTAGTGTGGTAGTGGTCGCAGCAAGGTCAGTATTCGCAGTATCCATCGCGGGTATAATTTGAAATTGCAATACGTATACGTACACGCATTGTAATTTCAAATTCAATTATAAAAAAGTTATATGTGATAGTTATAAGTGATAGGTATAAGTGGTAGGTATAAGTTGATACAAACATTATTATTAACAGGCAAAAATGGATTCATCAGAAATTGCATCGCAGCTTCCGGGGAACTTCTCTGAAACAGAAGTCGAAAAGTTTGTGAAGATGGGTAAAGTCTTAGCGGGTAAGGCGGTGTTGAGTTATCTTATGGAAGTAATCAAAGAATGCGGTAGCGTTAAGGTCGTAATGAAAGATGGGCGCGAGGATGTTGGAGCCGCAGATCGCGAATCTGCAAAGTTGTGCAAAATGATTAAGAAGGCCATTCCGTTTGATTACAGTGGGTTCACCCAGTGCGAATTTGAAGAAGTACCATACAAGCTGAATATCACACTGTCTATAGTTGATGCCGGTTACAAGACCGATATTGCAATTCCCGACAGTAGTTATGTCAATGAAATCCTGAAACAGTATCAGTTTCTAAAGGAAGTTGCAACCGCGTATTGGAATGAGTTTATCAAATCCAATGGCAGTTTGTTCGCTCGCGCGCAAAAGTACTGTGGAGGTCTCGATATTTCAAAACTGCATTCATCCGATGAAAATCCGACAGTATTATACTTTGACCCATGTACAAAAAAGCAAATTGGAATCTTCGCATATTACGTTGACTCTGACAACCGCCCATTAAAGAGAAAGTAGGGTGGATGTGTGTTTGGTACAGGTGTATGTGTAGGTGCAGGTGCAGGTGTAGGTGTAGGTGTAGAGCAGACAACTGAATAGTTGTGGTAATAACATAGAAAATGTACACCAATGTTAGAAATGCACTTGGTGCTAAGATTATGGCTATTAAGGAGAAAGGATTCAATACACACAAAAAGTCCAGAGCTCCGCGTATTAAGTTTAGTTCTATCCATGTAGACAACAGCGGTAAAACTGTTGAAGAACTGAATGCGTTATATGCTCATCTAGAATTATCATCGGGTGTTATATTTGAAACTCACTTCACCGGCGTATACAGTACAGACCGTACTTATGATGAAACGTGTATTCATTTACATCATCCAAAACAGTGGATTAACATGATTCGCGACGATGGTTTTAGTATTGGTAACTTTAGATCACTGTGTAACCGGTGCATACCCGCGGACATCGTAATTACGCGGTCTAGTGGCCGCAATGGCCGCAGCGGCAGCTTGGCAGAATCAAAAATGCGACTATTATTTGCGATGAAGATGGCAAATACTGCACTAATGCATGAAATTGACTCTCCGGTTGAGCCTCTCATCGCACTTGTAGAGCCATTTGGCCGAGTAGTAATTGTAGACAATTATATTGTTGTGTCCGAGTATAAGGGCCCATCTACCACAGAAATGGAAAAACTATTGATTAAAGTATAGCGCGTATATGCAACACCACACATTACATTTTTTATATAGAGTATATACTAGAAGTCATCACCAATACAATTGAATTTGTCATGTGTATATCATACAACCTGTCGTCATGTCAGATAACGCGGTCAAAGATACGACCACTGTGGCTACTGTAGCTACTGCGGCTACTGCATCCAAAGATGAAGTATGTTTCTCTATTGTTGGTTCTATTTGTGCATACTATAGAGATGAAAGAATCGGTACTAAGTCATTGCGCGGTTACTCTGTGATGGATTTGCTATATGCGGTCAAAAGTGTAAATGAGCGAGGTGCTGTTATTACAGGTAAGTTTATTCAGGACAAAACTGTTTGTACGTTGGTAGAATATACACATATAGCGGTTAACAATGTAACATATGTTATGAATCCTCTGGAACAGCTTGAATTCATCAAGTGCGTCGTATCACCATCACTTGCAACTAAAGTTAACACATATGTGTTAAACTATCTATATGCGGCTGTGAATACACAAACATCGTATACAAAGTATGAATGGTTTCCAAAGAGTATTTCGGACTATCAAGCGCTATGCGAGATTAATCGCTTGCGTGCAAAGCATGCAAAAACACCCTTACCGAAATATATTCGTGATAAGCTAATCTCAAGATATACATTAATGGTCAAAAACGAATACGAACGGCTTGTATGCGATTCAGATGAAATTAGATCCAGAAAGACTAAGTATTTGGAAGAATGTGCTCGTGAGAAGCTTCGACGACAACGTGAACATCGCGATGAAGTATACAGCACGGAATCATTAAATGCAAACGACGAGGACGAGCAAGTTGCAAAGTGTATTCGTGAATTTAACCTTCGCGAGGAGAAAATTCAGGTATCGGAACGGTGTATAATTGACAAATATTACGCTGGCGCTGAAGTATCTGAGCGCAAGTATGACGAAATGGTATTCACGTTCAGAGGCGGAATAATGTATTTTCTACCCAACGAATACTAGAGATTATTCTTGTTTTTTACAATTGAATAATAGCACTCTGTTTACCAAATAATATCATCTAGGTAGTCAACGGAGTAATGTTAAAAACAACCAGACATGTCGTCAAAAGCATGATAAGTATGTTGCGATAAAATTGAATTTATCTCTCTTAATTGTTATACTGCTGGATTTTGATTAAAGCTAAACATGTCTGAGTCACCGCTGTCTATGCCTGCAGACGCATCAACACTGCCAACTGGCAACAGTTTCCGTATTATTGGTTCCCTTTGCACCTGGTACAATCGGTCAAAACGCGCCAATTCTACCATGCGTACTTTCTCCGTGAAGGATTTGTTATGTGCTGCTAAGAGTGTAAACGCCGATGGTATTATTGTTATGGGTAAGTTTACTTCCAGCGATACTGCTTGTAGTGTGTCAGATTATGTTACAAGTACGGTTAAAACTATGGATTACATTATGAATCCGCAGGAGCAGCTTGAATTTATCAACGACACTGCACAATTGTATAACATTAACACATACGTGTTAAACTACCTATATGCGATTGTGAACTGTACTTATATTGCGTACCACAAAGAAAAATGGTTTCCAAAGTGTATTTCGGACTACCAGACGTTATGTGAGATTAACCGCGTACGCGCAAAGTATACAGATACTCCGTTGCCAAAACGTATTCGTGATGGACTAGTCACAATGTATAAGGTATTGGTTACCACCGAATATGATCGGCTTGTATCCGATTCGGCGGAAATTAGAGCCAGAAAGACTAAGTATTTGGAAGAATGTAATCGTGAGAAGCTTCGACGACAACGTGAATACCGCGATGAAGTATATGACGCAACTCATTCATTAAATGCAAACGAAGAGGACGAGCAAGTTGCAATGTACAATCAACGTCATAACCTTTGCGAGGAAAAAATTCAGGTATCGGAACAGTGTATAATTGACCGAGATTACGCCGATGCTGAAGTATCTGAACGCAAGTATGACGAGTTGGTATTCACGTTTAAAGGCGGAATGATGTATAAAGTACCTGACGATTGCTAGTGTACCTGTTTTTTATAATTGGGTGTAAAGAGAAAAAATAGAGTATTGACGGTAGTGTCGACATTATCGATGATCACTTAATCCCGTGATCGACAGTACCGTTAAAGAGCCAGATCTTATCGTTATACTCGCTTTCAACTACCTGTTGCGTGCGCGCAGCTATGTGTACGCCCTCGCAGCGCGCAAAAACCAATTCCGATTCTTTAAAATTTGCGTTCACGGTATCGGTATACTTAATGTCACTGACGTAACTAGCATGTGCAGCTTGACGTTTGAGTCGTTCGGAATCCATTTTTTTCTTATATTCTGCGAGATCGAGGTCACGTTTACGTGCAGCAATAGTATCCGTTTTGTATCTGGAAGTAACTACTTTGTCACATGTTATTTTCAATGCATGTCTAATCGCAGCTGGAAGTGGTTTGTTAATGTATTTTTTGTATACGATTACAATCTCACGAATGCAATCTAGGTCATCGTATCCGATCCGAAGAGTTTCTGGGCATTTGGGTGAGCTCAGCGCGTACAGATAGTTTATAATGTAACTGTCTACAATCCCGGTTGTCATATTTATGTACGTTTGCTGGATAAATTCCATTTGTTCTCGGGGACACATTACGTGCGTGCTATGTTCGAGTGCAACCGACAGATATTCCAACAGCGTACACTTGGTTTTATCTGGGATGTATTTACCAGTTACAAATACGCCATCTTCATGGAAACTCTGGGTAGCATGAAACAGATCATAACTACTGATTTTGTTCCAAGGTGATGGGCGAGATGTGACTTTTCCTTCACAACTTTTCCCGTTATTGTACGCACACATAGAACCAATATACATCATAGTGTAGTAGTAAGGTGTATTAGTAAGGTGTATTAGTGAGCCAATGGTATAGACAATTAGAATACGCAAATTCAGTTTTTTGTATGGAATGCGCCCTGTAGCCCGTGGCTTGCGCCACGTATTAACTGCACGTGTGTAAAAAAAGTATTTGCCACCTTACTTCTTTCTTGCGTCGCCCGCGTAGCTGTTGGCTATCTTGATTGCGTTGTAGTGTGCATTCAGGGCGTCCTTCTCTTCATCGGTAACGCCCCGCACCAACTCGGCATCGTGCCAACTGATGGTTATGTTGGCGGGTACTAACATGAGAACCCTGAGTCGGTCACCGTCTGTTCGCGCGATGATTAGGACGCGGCTATCGTCAATGATATTCGTCTCGATAAAGCACGTGAATGGTCCGACCGTTACTTCGGCGCCTGCATCTCTGTCGCGACGACAGTCGCGATATCGCTTGCTCATTTTCTTTGAGTGTTGTCATTTACAGGTCCCATATTCAATTATAAAGTGTCCGCTATCACCACAAATGCAAGCTATCACCACAAATGCAAGCTATCACCACAAATGCAAGCTATCACTACAAATGCAAGCTATCACTACAAATGCAAGCTATCATACGGTATGAAAAACAATATAGACTATACCTATCGTGTATGTAAAGATGACAGATTACTACAAACCCACACCGGGAACTATCCTCGGAGGAGAGTATAGTGTAAATGAAGAGCTCGGAGAAGGTCGTTACTGCCATGTAGTTGATGGATATTGTGTGGGTAGTGCAGGTGCAGCGAGTGTAGGTGTAGGTAGCGATAGTGACGCCGCAAATAGCGTCGCTATCAAAGTATTTCGTACTGGGTCACATTCCATGGAATGTTGGCAAAACGAGTCAAGATTACTTGCCATGATTGGACACCACCCAAATATTATTAAGTTGCTGCGCGCATTTGCAGAAGTAACCCTACGTGATAACACACCTTATATTAATCCGTGTATCGCATACGAGAAGGCGGGGCCAACGGTATCTGATCTTATTAAGTACTGCAATGAGGAACATGGTAGCGCAATCCCACTCGAACATACAAAGAAAATTATGAACGGACTTATGTCAGCGCTCGCGCATATTCACAGTGTTGGAATCATCCATTCTGACGTTAAGCCTGGAAATCTATTACTCGATAGACCAATTGACAAAATTAGTGGACTTGATTTTGATGTAAAGCTTATTGACTTTGGTTCTTCAGTAACAAAAGGAAATGATCCTATCGGCGTTGGTACGGTCGGATATCTTGCGCCGGAGATCCTGTTTGAATGTGAATATACGACGTCTGCTGATATTTGGAGTGCATTTGTAAGTTGTTTCCGAATGATTACAGGAGAAGAACTGATTGATGTATACGGTGATTCCGACATTGTTTACGGTGACGATTGTCAATGCACCGTACCAGAATGCGATTCGTCGGACGACTCAGGTGGCGACGACGATGATGTCATCAACTATCGTACGCTAGCGTTATTGGAAAAGTTTCTAGGGCCAGCGGACAAACATTGGCGTAAACGTGCACGTAAGTATTATAATTCTCGCAGAAAGTTAAAAAATAATCCAGATATCAAACCAATTACACTTGGCGACCTTCTCAGATCAAACTTTGAAATGACCGACTATACTGCAATTGAACAGTTTTTATTGCTCGGAATCAAATACAATCCGTCGGCTCGCATTACAGCTACAGATACATTGAATCACAAATTTCTACAGGCAGATATTGTGTAGGCTGGCGCGTATGTGCAGCCATGTGGGCGCGTATGTGTACGTATGTAAGCATGTCTACACAACCAATGTCCATTCAGAAGTAGGTTTTGGATGTCTGGATCTGATTACCGATGCAGCAAGTACGCTTTTAAATATGCGACGTTCGGTTGTATCCGAAAAGATAAATGTAATAATTGTGGCATCTGCACTTGTGGATGCAGTAGCTGCAGACGCACTTAATTTAAGAAAATGCATTTCACTCGTCATAAAATCTTGCATGGATTCGTTTATATTGACATCGATACTGTTACCATACCAAGCGCGCATGATTAATAGATTGCCTTTTATAACAGATAATAAACGATCAATTGATTTTTTTTGCATTGTATAAATACGACAATTAGGTTTATGATCCAACCAATCCTGTTTTTGACATTCAACTCCACAATACCCTTTTTTCAAGCAAAGGCCACAGTTCGAGATTATTTGTTTACCGCAAATGCATACCATATTTTTTTAGCGTTGTTATTTCAGCTTTTCTATTATTTATATATATAACCGTTCAATTGTATATTCACGTTTGTATTGGTAGTAGCGTTTACTGATTGTTATCTGTGGTAGTGTTATCTGTGGTTTTTTTGTCTTTACTAGTTTTATCTTTCAATAGTATTCCGAGTTCAATTACTTGTTTTTTAAGTACGTTTGCAGTTTCTTCAAGTATAGCGTAGTTCATTATCAGTATATCATAATCTGCGCAATACTCACAGCGCGTACTCATGACTGATACTGTGACGGGTATGTAAGATTGTATGTTGTGTGTTGTATGTTGTAATCGATAATAGAGATAACCGATAACAAAAAAAACAGATACCAAAAAAGAAATAAATACCCGGCATGCAAATATCCAGTCCAATACTTGCCTACTTAGTGTGACCTATTCCAATATCGCGTTTCTATACTGAAATGGTTTGTAGTTTCACGGCCGTATAACTTAAACTCGCTATTGCGGCTGTCGAAACAACACCGCAGACGGTCTACACTAACGCGTTTTCAAGGTGCATGGTGTAGAGATACGTTCTACACCCAGCTATACATGACAATTATACAGCTGCGAATATCTAATTGATAAGTTGTAAATTCACTATGTAAATTCAACATGTAAATTCAATACGTAAATTACCAAACTAATCTTCTAGTAGTTTTGCTACTTCGGTTGTTTCGTGTTGCTTATATAATCTAGCATACACGGTATCGCCGCTATATATTTTTAATGTGCCTGCGTTAATGTCCACGTCCATAGAAACGTATTCCGGCCAAATTTCGACAGTATCATCTTCAAATTCGGCTTTTGCGGTAATTGTATATGCTGAACTGTAAATTGCGGGTTTTCTGTAAGATAGAACAAGTGGATCATTTGCCATATCGGTAGCTATAATTAGATACGCTTTCCGTTCTTTCCAAATATAACCGGTCGAATCACCTACGAACAACATTATAGAATCTATATCGGCTAATTCACAAAACTCATCTCCTTCCGCCAACCAGAATCCGTATAGATAATCATCGTCGCTATATATGTAAACTACCAGTAATATACAGAATATAATAAAAGCGATCAGTGGTAGGTATGTTGGTAGGTACGCACCAACATACGTGGGTATGTTCGCTCCTACGTATGTGGATATAGAAGCCGCATATGAATTCATATGTATATATCTAACCACGCTTAATTCTATATTGATCTAACTTAATTCTATATTGATCTAATTACAAAAAAAATTATTACTATTTGTCGTCCGGCTTACCAGCCTTTGCTTTTTTACCTGCCTTTGGCTTTACTTTCGCAGCGTCTGCATCGTCACCGTCTGCATCGTCACCGTCTGCAGCATCACCGTCTGCAGCATCACCGTCATCAGCTACCACTTTTGCCTTTCTTACAACGACTCGCACATTATCGTACAATTCGTTACAGTATTCCAGAGGGATGCCGCAAGATGCAAGAAGTGCAGTGTATACCTTATTGTTGACTGCTCGCACAGTTCCATACCAGATACCCATCGCAAGATTCCAAGCCAATACCTTATACGTGCGCATTAGCGCCTTAGTAATGGTTGCAATAACATGAAAGTCGTTCTTATACATAGGAAGCAAACCAACAATTTGTTGATGAATATAATTTGTATCATCGGAACAATCCGTCAATGTGGGGCCCATATCACATGGCGTTTTAACACCAACCGTAAAGATGTTCGCGGAATATCCTTCTTCAAGGCTATCAATGATATCCTCGATAGTCTGATCTTCCTTAATTTCACACTCTCCGCACTCGATCATTTTCAGAAGAAGTGCGACTGAGTGTTGCTTAGCTTCGGTGGAGAATGTAAACGGTTTGGCCTTTGCTTCAAACCGCGTCTCGTCGTCTTTGGCTTTACATAGATTGTCATACGTCTGATACTTGACAGTAACATCATCTCGCACTTCATCCGCAAAGGGTGAATCGCGGTCAGTAGATGTTTCAACGTCCTTCAATGCGCTATATACGCACTTCGTCATATAGTCGCCAACTTTCTTTTCCAATGCCTTAATTTGCTTAGATGCCATTTTCAACGATTAACGATAAAGCTAAGGTTTAATAACTGTTAATCCTCGAATTCAATTATGTCGTGGCTGGCACGTTGCGCACGCCACGACATAATTGAATTCCACCTAAACTAAAAACAAATGACAGAATACAGGTATATAAAAAGTAGACGGTCTATACAGGCACCAGCGCGAGTAGATACATCGCAGGGTACCTGTATAGAAGATGATTACACTCTTGACGAGATTTCATGTATGTCTGTAGTTAAACTGGAAAGCGGACCGTATACAGTGTTTCCTACCTGGGAACGAGCGTATGCGGTTATTATGGCGATGAAATTCGAAGACCGTAAATACCACGAAGTCATTTTCAATCAGCGCCAAAAGCTAAAGTTTGATATTGACGCACCCTTACAAACTATTGCAAAGTACACAGTAGTTGACAATTATTTGCAAGAACGTGGTGTAGAAGGCGACGGTTGTAGTGTCAATGGTTGTGGTGTCGAAGGTGATGATGGTTGTAGTGTCAATGGTTGCGGTAACGCAGACACGTATGATCATATTGTAACAGAGATTACATCTGCGGTAGCTATGGCATTTCACATTACATACGGGTACGAACCCCGCATTACTAGATATGATAGCTATAGTGACGGTAAGACAAAATTATCATCGCATTTAATAATTCCAGAGTACTCGGTGTCAAGTGCAACACAAGCAACTGCATTTACCTCAATGGTTGCATCTTTACTCACTTCCATGTATTTACAGTTTCTAGATCTAGGAGTGAATAGAAAGCTTCAGTGTTTTCGCATGCTTGGAAATCATAAAGGCGACGGTAGAGTGTTGTGTGTAGTCGCAGATAACAAAATACAACCGACACCTTCTACATTACCACCGACACTACCACCACTATTAACGGACTTTGTAGAGTCGGTTGTAACATCGTGTGGTGTGCCTCTACCTGATATTGCCATTGAAAAGCAGGTAAAACCGCCGGAATACTCTTCATATACCATAGAGCAAACTATTAAGATTGCGTCAAGGTATACAAATCATAAATTTCATCGAGTATCTGCGGGACTGTTTATATTTCATAGGGTAAAGCCTGATTATTGTGAACTATGTAAACGCACACATGACCGCGACAATAACGTTTATTTTACACTACACAAAAGCAACAGATACAATGTTTATTTTAGATGTAGAAAATTCAGTGGGACCGGTGATGCCGCATCTATACATTGCGGTGCTTTTGATTTGGAAGGTATAGGTGAAGGTATAGGTGACGTTGTAGGTGAAGGTATAGGTGACGTTGTAGGTGACGTTGCAGGTGTCGTTGCAGGTGTCGGTGACGTTGCGGGTTTAGTATGTAGAGTAGGCGACGATAACGATATAACTAAAACATTATTCCTTACATTGCCAAATATTCACTCTTACGACGAACCTAGTCTTCGGCCGTTTGAGCTTTGTAAAACTCTTGTAGTACATGCTATGATGAAAATGGGTAAAACAAAGGCGCTCGCGCAGTATATTGAACGTAACTTCACTGACCGATTGACCGTAAATAACATACGAATTTTGAGTTTCCGGCAGACATTCTCGGGAAACATAAAAGAGAAATTCCCTGATTTTACACTATATAGCGAAGTCGCAGGAAATCTGGTACAGCCGCGTATTATTATTCAAATTGAGTCACTATATCGACTGGTTATTAATAATGAGCAGCCGGATTTGCTGGTATTGGATGAATGCGAGAGCATTTTCGAACAGTTTGATTCAGGTTTGCTACGATATTTTGAAGATTCATTTGCAAAGTTCCAGTATCTACTACGTTATACAAAACACGTAGTATGCATGGATGCTAATATATCCGACCGAACATACCGAATTCTGCAGGAGTTTCGCGGACTTGATAACACTGTATATCACCATTGTACTCACAAGAATGCAACTGCGGATAATTATTACATTACTTCGGACCGCGCAAAGTGGTTGAACAGCGTATATTCTAGCCTACACAGTGATGAAAAGATTGCAATCCAAATGTCATCACTTGCCGAAGCCAAAGCGCTTGAAGTATCACTTCGTCGCAAGTTTCCAGACTTAACGATTAGGTTATATTCGAGTGAAACGTCATCAGCAGTTAAAAAGGAACACTTTACAAACGTCGGTGTTTATTGGACTGAATGCGATGTATTAATATACACTCCCACCGTTAGCGCGGGTGTGTCATACGAGTTGAAACATTTCTCAAAATGCTTTGCGTACTTTATGGACTCAAGTTGTCCTGTAGAAACAAGTATTCAGATGATGGGACGCATTCGTGACGTTGCAGATCACACTTACGTTGTATACATTAGCGCATCTAGAAAGTATCTTCCGTCTAATATTGACTCAGTTCGCACCGCTGCGTTGAATACAAGAGCACAATTGTTCAATGTATACGATAACAGTGGGCTTCGAATTGAGTATGATGGTAGCGGTCAGGCTCGCGTACATACAACTCCGTACTTTTCGCTTTGGTGTGAAAATACTCTAATGAGAAATCTGTCTCGGGCGGACTTTGTTCGCAGATTTGCGGCATATATTATCGCTACAGGCGCTCATGTACATGACGATAGTGATTTAGACGAGATCTTTGGAGAGGCAGCTACAGAAGACGTTGTAGAATGGACAACTGACCGTGCGGATATTAAGACTCTACAGTGTACTGTGATCGCAGATGCACCGGAAATCACATCCGAGGAATTTGAAGATATTACTGGTAAAATGCAGAGAGAAGATGTAACAGAACTTATGCCGCAGTGGCGAAAGTTTAAGCTTCGTCGCGACTATAATTGGGGAGGTGCGATCGACCCAAAGTTTGTATCGTGCTACGACAATCCCAAAACTAGACGACAGTATAAAAACTGGAACCGTATATTGTGTGATACTGATCCGCAAGCCGCAGTAAAGCTGATACAGGCTGAAGAACTCGCCGCACATAATCATATAATGGACACGTGCGAACTGCGAGATGTAAATCGCAGATATGTATTTAATCAGCACCGTTACGCTATAGGGCTGATGCAATTGAGTGGATATGCTAATCTTCTAGACATTACATATCAACATGAGGTAACAATAGCGGAGAAATTGCGCAATCCACTGTATTGGCGCGTAATATATGAAGCCGTTGCAGAGTTTCAAATAAGCGCACCAAAGCGGGCGCGTGCAAATATATGTACAGTCGACTCGGAGTATGTAAAAATATTGCTTAAACCTATAAACACAATACTTACAATAATGTATGGCGTACAGATTGTCGAGCAGGAACCGCAGATGTATGCGTTGCGGCGACGTGTCGCATTTAGTACTCGAGAAGGCGCAGCTGTACCTACCGTGCAAGCGTTCAAAATCTACTTTGATGAGTAAATATTTTTTTTAGACCGCACGTGGCTGTCGCCACGGGCTACAGGATGCTGCGCATCCTT
>TARA_R110002153_G_scaffold209534_1_pt1 | contig 16309 bp, 30 predicted proteins | sample TARA_R110002153 | Tara Oceans TARA_R110002153 (sample SAMEA4398193) | marine metagenome | biome: Polar Biome; feature: [SRF] surface water layer (ENVO:00010504); material: water (ENVO:00002006), including particulate matter (ENVO:01000060) such as... | depth 5 m
AATATAACTGCTCCACTTGGTCTTGCTCCATTCTGTAGTAGGTTTACGTTATGTTTACTAGACATATTAAATTGGTCTACTTCTACAGCAGCAGCACTCATAGGGCTTAAACCATAGTAATCATCTAATGGATTCCATAGTTTTATATGTTTGACTTCACTGTAACCATTAACTTGGTCTACCATGTAAGTATGTTGAACTCTTCCGTTTACTACATATTCGTATCTATCAGGTATTGGGTTTCCATTACCCTTAATAACCATTCTGTCAGGTCTTAATTGATGCAACTCTTTGGGTGCTCCTTGTTCAGCACCTACTTTAAGTATGTAAGCATTACCACCAAGAAGCACATAGCCAAATAGGCTGTTAAAAAACTCTGAGTATGATTGTAGTGGATTGGGTCTATTAAGTAGGTCAATGATTGGATGTTGTTCAACTATCTCATCCCCATTCTTCAATAATAAAGGAACAGCACTTGCACCTTTAGATATTTCATTAACGCATCTATATACAATAGCGTTTTTCAAATAGCCTTCTTTTGCTAATTCTTGATAGGTGTATACTTTTGCTTCTTCAGTGCCGACACCAAAGTAACCCATCATGTTTGAATTTTTTTGTTCAGGAGCAGATGTAAATATATTTTTTATGTTATCTAAAATTGCCATTAAGTTATTCTCCAGTTTATGTTTCCTTGTGATTTGCTTAATTCAAACAAACCCCAAACTAAAGCATCCAATCTATCAGGGCTAGAAGATGCCAAACCAGTGTAGGTACACATTTGAGTTTCTAGTTCTTCAAAAACCCCAATATGGTGAACACGCTTTTGTTCGTAAAGTGCTGAAATGGGTTCTGCTCTAAGCATTTTCCCACGAGTAGCTCTTACTGACCTATAAGGAACATCTGTATCAATTGTCCTTATTAGCTTCTCCACTAAGTCTCCACCATTGTTGACCTCTGCAACAATTCTATCTGCTTCCCATTCATAGAAAGCCCTTATAGCAATTCTACACCATTTATCAGCAGAATATCTACCTGATAAGTCTTCTAAAACATAAAACTCATTATTGTGGTCTTTACCTACTACCAGTATACCAGTCTCATCTGAATCTTCGTGTGAAGTTACAGCAGGGTCAATTGCTATCATTATGTTTTTTAATTCTATATCTGTATCTTTAGGAAGTCTTTGTTCTGATATCATTGGCATATTCCATAACGCACCCTCAACCTCATCTACAATTTCTGCATATAACTCTTGACGACCTAGTGCTGTTCCTTCGTACCTCTCCTTCATCATGGCTAGTGCTGAACCTGCTAGGTTAGCTTCATTTTCAAAAGTAGAGCCTTTAGTAACTTGGACATCTTTTCTTTCTATCAGTTCTTTTATGAGTTTAATAGGTTTAGGTGTTGTAGTGATTACGCATTGTGGATTTTCTCCTAGCCTTAACCCAAACATTAATTGGTCAAAGGCTTCAGGATATTGCCATGCTGCTAATTCATCACACCATGCTCTATGAAACTGTGGACCACGAAGTCTCTCAGGATTGATAGCTGCGTAACCTACTATCTTAGAGCCATTGGCTAATCTAATCTCACATATGCTAGACGCGAATCCTTTAGTTCCAAATTGAGTTTCAAAACAATCATCAGGGATAATAGACAAAAGACCACTATTGCCACCAAAACAAACTCTTCGTAAATCTCCGAATGTAGGTGCAACTACAGCACAAATTGTATTAGGGTTTCTTAATGCGTATAGAGCAATGTCCTGTGCTCCTGTTCTAGTCTTTCCCCAACCACGACCTGCAAGTATTAGCCATATGAAGAAATCTTCCTCAGGTGGTAGCTGTTTGTCTCGTGCTGTTTTTAACCAACTAGTGTAGAGCTTCCAAGTCGCCAGTTCGCTTGGCTCTTCCAATCTCGTCCAAGAGTTCCATAGCTTCTTTGAAAGCGGTGCTGTCTTTTGCATTTGTATTTAGGCTCATGTTGTCTGTAGCTTCCCCTAATGAAAGTTTCGCTACACGTTGTATTTTGTATGTTGCGTCTGCAATAGTTGACACCATACTTGGGGTTACTTTTCCTTGTGTCTGTGCATCTCTGATTAATTGAGATACTTGACCTAATAATGCTTTTGATATGTTTAGGGTAGTTGTGTCTACTTTGATACTATCCTTGACCATACTAACTCTTCTGCCTTCATCTAGTTTTTTAAGGAACTCATATTGATATTGTTCTTGTTGTATTTTCCAGTTATCTGCCTTTGCGTGTCTATAGAGAGTAGATTTACCAATCTTATGTTTTGCTGCTAGTTCGTCTAATGAGAATAAAACTCTCTCACCTGCATCACCATCAATGCCTTGAACAAAAAGGTTTCTAATCTTTTCTTTTAAAGTGGGATTTAATTTTTGAACTTTATTACTCATATATTCCTAAATTTTCTCAATCATAGCGTTTATAGATACAACTATCAAGCGTAAGAATGTTATTATTTAGGGTATACCAATGTATTAACTATACAAAGATAATTGCATCAGTAGCTTCCTGATGTGTTGTTTTTTAGGTTTTACTAACGATTTGTATTAATAACATAATCCTTGCTTATCACACCATGTTCTTTTGCACCTCTAAAATGTGCTTTCACAAACGTATGCTTTCCATTGGGTAGCTTTCTTAAATGCTTTCTTACACTATGGAATGCAGTACCAATACTCCTTATATTGTTATTAGTATTATTGCTTTGTGTAGGTGCGTTCCCATACATGTTTATCTTTAGTTCTTTATGTTCAAAATTTGGTTTTGCCCTTAATGCACTTGTCGTAAACTTTGTTTTTATATCTAGCCATAAGTTGCTTCTACCTTTTACATCTTTTGCATCTGCAATTTGTGGATATTGTAAAAGTATCATTAAAGTAATCCATTGCGAAGATAAGCACTCTACAAAAGTATTCAACGCTTTGTTTGTGTACCTATTATTTATATCTACACCTGTATCTACAAATTGACTCATTGGACTATCCATTAGCCAAAAAGTGTAAGTGCTTCCTTCATGGAATGTAAAACAATAACCATTTATATCTAATACAAAACAATCATCCTCTTTAATATAAGCCAACATAGTCATCATTAAAATTGGCTCGTTTGTATCTTGCGTTACTTCACCATCATCAAAACATAATATGTTGTATACACATTCGTCATCTTCAACCTGTAGAAATGTACTCCTATAAGGTGCATATATTTTAAGGTCACTTTCAATTGCTTCATATTCCTTTTCAGTCAAAAACTCTGTATTGCGTTTATCAATATAAAACTTTGCTGCTTGGGATATAGTCTGTGCAAAACTTTTCAACATAGCCTTCATTTGTATATTAGGTACATGTGTCGTGCCATCAGCATTTTTAGAAAAGTATGTAGGTACTTGTAACAGTTTAGCTAATGCTCTGCTGTTAGGAGTATCTAGTTCTTTATCTATGTCAGATTTTGGTGTCTCTACCAATTGGTGTAAATGTAATATCTTTTGCAGTACTAAGTTATTCATTGCCTACCTCTCTTAGTAATCCATTTGGATATTTAATAGCTGCACTCAATTTTAGCCAATCCTTATGTTCCATTCGCAAACATAAATCAAATATTGATTCTGTATTATCAAAGTTATATATAGGATTAAGTTCTTCTACTACATTTCTTAAATGCCTATGCGTTTTTGTGTTACTTAACTTCTTCATAACTAAACTCCTCATCTAAATTTGTTTGTAGTTTGTTTGCTAAGTCATGAAAATTAGCATCTTCAAATGCACCTGTTGCAACCTTGCCTATTTCAAAACCATTCCAGTGGAAATATTTAGAAACAATTAAACTTACACACTCTGCATCAGTAGCTTCATAACTTTTAACAAAACACTCATTTCTTATTCTTTCTATTAAGGGTTCTATTGCCTTGTAAACATCTACGTTATCTACCATTACTTGCTACCTCCTACATACTCTTTATCAAACCATTGCCAAACAATTTCTCTATTGTTCAACCACACTTCTCCAAAAAGTCTATGCAGTCTAAAGTCTGCTTCTTCAAAACCCCACCTGTCTACAAATGCAGCATAGTTATGTTTTAAATCACCTAGCATTATGCTATCTATTACGTTGTTCATATTTTCTCCTTTCATTTTATTAGTCAACATAATCATAGTATGGGTTATAGTAGTTGTAATTGCAACCCCCTGCATATAAATAAATATATAATTATCTTTTATTAAGTAGTTGCAATAATAACTATATATGTCATAATAGCTGTATAAATTGATTAATTGCTTAGACAAGCAGGGGAAATAAAATGAATTTAGATGAAGGTAGAAGGTATGGGGTAGAGTTAGAGTTTATTTGCACAATGAGCAAAGCAAATCTAGCTAGGAAGATATATGCACAAACTGGACAGAATATATTATGTACATATTATTCTGACAAAACTAATAGATGGAAACTTAAAGATGACACTTCTGTAAGTGGACGTGGTGAATATAGATATGGAATGGAGTTTGTTACTCCTATACTTAAAGGTGAAGATGACATGGTTAAACTTAAAAGTATTGTTGATTGTATTGAGCAATATGGAATAGTTAACAGAACTTGTGGTATGCATGTACATATTGATATAACTGGTGAACAAGAATTGCCTTTGAGAAAGTTGATGAAGTTTTTTGCTAAATATGAACACGCTATTAACTTGTTACTTCCTATAAGTAGAAGAGGTGCAAATAATAATTATTGCAGAGATAGTTTTAGTGGAGAGACTAACTTAGGTGATGTGTATAAAAAATTAAATACATTGAGTTTAAGAAGGTTGTTAGAGTGCAGGTGGTTTGTTGGAAGAGGTAAATGGAACTTTCAAAATTACTGGAGACATGGAAGTGTAGAAAATAGAGCACATAGCGGAACATTGTGTTCTACAAAGGTAGATCATTGGGTAAGATTGACACAAGCAATGGTAAACGTAGCTATAGATAACAGAGGTGAAACTATTAGACAAGGTGATGGCACTAAGACTTATACTACTAAACAATTTCTTGATAACCTTTATAAAAAGAAAGGCATAGATAGAGCAACTAAAAAATACTATACAAAAAGATGTGAGGAGTTGAACGCAAATGCGATTTATAGATAACAGTGATAAGACATACAAGGCTTCTACAAAAGAAGAGTTGTTGTATGAGTTATACAAAACAAGTTTTGCTAAAGTGCATAGTATTGACCTAGATGATTGGGTAGACAAGTGTGCTTTGCGAATAGAAGAGCAGTACAAGGTTGTAATTACTTATAACAACTCTGTAGGCTTTATTGATGAATTGATTAAACATAATTTTATAAAGGAGATAAATTGATGCTTTACTTTGCTTATGGTGCGAACACCAATATTAATAACATGAAAGGGAGATGTCCCAATTCTAAAAAACTAACTAGCTTAGTGCTACCTGATTACAGGCTTGTCTTTAGGGGTGTAGCTGATATAGAACATGCCCCCTATAATGAAGTGCAAGGTGTGCTTTGGTGGATAACTGAGCAGTGCGAAAAATCACTAGATATCTATGAAGGGTTTCCAACACTTTATAGAAAAGAAACATTCGCTATAAAAGTAGACGATAAAATAGAGGATGTTATGTTCTATACTATGAATAGAAGTAACTATAACTTACCTAGTGAAAGTTACTTTAAATGTATAGAAGAAGGTTACATTCAAAATAAACTACCTACAGGTGGTTTGTATGATTCTTTAGATTCTGTAATGTAGTTACCATTAATCATTTCTTTGTAGAGTTCAACATTGTTGAACTTTACTATCTTATATCCACGAGTTTTAAACTTAGAGACTAAACAACTCGCTCTAAACTCTTGCCATCCATTTCCATGTATAGGGTCAAAACATACGTTCTTTTCTAATGCTTTGATATAAGTAGCCATTACATCAGAACTTTTATATCTACAATGCAACATCATATGACATATATAACAAAGACCAAAACGACCTATGTGGTCTCCGTATGGAAAGCTGTAATCTTCACTATGATATGCCAAGTATCCTTCATCTTGTGTGCAAATATCACACTCGTGTGGGGTTTTCTGTCTAGTACCTTTAGCCCATTCTTTTTTTAACCAATTTAATGCTGCCATTCTTTCTTTAGGTTCATAACCATTGTAACTATTCATCAATTTATCTCCTTTATTGGGTATGTCAGTGTATTAACTACCCTTAAATTATTGCACCAGTAGGCTTCTGATGCTTTGTTTTTTCTATAAAATGCCTATTTTAACTAATTTCAAGGCTTGAGAGCCAAACACCCTTACGAGTCTCTTTGTGGATAGTGAATCCTTTTTTCTCATAATAGTGTGGATGCAATGTCAAAACTTCTACTTTCATATAGTCCAATTCTTTTGCAATCATCAATCTGCATTGTGTTATGAATTCTCCGCATCCTTGTCCCCTAGATTGGGGTAAAAACCAATCACCTTTTATTCTACATTTATTGGGTGCTGTGTATAGTCCGCATATACCTACAAATTCATTGTCTTTAAAAACATGAAACCACATAGTATTTTTTGTTTCACTTATGGCTACTCTTTCTTTTTTTGCTAGGGATGCATAAGGCTTAACGTCCATAAAAGTTACTTCTAGCAACCTCATGTCACCTTCAGTGATGTCTATAAGTGCAGGGCTTAGTATGGGGTCTTTAAGATTCATCTTTCTTCTCAGCTAATTGTGGATACCATGCTTTTGAATACTTGTAGTTTTTTATATTTCTAAACTTAAATACTCCATCTTGGTAAAGTAGGTCTACCTCTTTTTTTGTTGCTCCTAACTCTTTCGCAAGTTCTACAACATCCCATTTATGTTCATCTATAAGTTCTTTAATCATGTCAGACATTCTCACTGCAACATGGCTCCCTTTTGCACGATTCATTCTAACAGTAAGTATCATTGCTTTATCCCTAGATACATCAAACATTACACAGGGTACTTTTCCCCCATATATTTTATTTAATGCTTTACTCTCTTTACTGAGCATTGTTCTATGAAAACCATCTATTATTATTTTGCTTGTAGAAGCAATAACTGGTTGAACCCAACCTATTGCCAATATATTTCTTTCTAAACTTTTTAATTCAGGTGAAAATACAACATTAGGATTGTAATCATTTGCTGTTAATTCATTGGCATCTATCCATTGAATATTATTAATAGGGTCATTCACTATTTTTCTCCTTTTGGGTGTTAATTGGTAATAAGTCTCGTTTGTATGCACCTGTTATGAAGTATTTTATAATATGGTTAAGAGGATATGCAGCAGGGTCATTTCTATTGGCTACTACAGTTTTTTTAAACATTTTATATGCTTCGTGTTTTTGTTTAGGGTCAGTGATATAGTCTTTAATATATTGAAGTATAGATTGCATAGATTCTCCATATTTCTCTTTTATCGCATTTTGATCAAATTCTTTGTAATATCTGCCTTGCATTATCATTTCAGGAAATATATCAATTACTTGCTCATATAAAACAGGGTCTAAAGTTGCTATTTTATTAAATCTTTTAGCTGCTTCTTGGTGTACTGGTGTTGCAACTCTAAATTGATCTCCATTCCACATTTGCCAATCGTATATATTGCAATACTCTATTTCTTTTTCCATAAAGTATTTAAATACGTCATTCTCTTCCCAATCAAACATAACCTTGCAAAATTTCACATTGGCTGCTGATTTGCTTTTGACGGAGTTTATGTAATTTTCATTTAGCTTGTTCATACATGCTGCAAATCTCATAAGTGATTCACTTGCTCTTATGCCATTTATAAATGCAATTTTACCTTTATAAAAAGATGCAGTGTAATCATCCATTGTGTCTTGTGTGTAAACAGTTTTATCATCATCTGCGGTTGTTATTGCATAACTGGGTATTGGTCTAATGTGTTTTCTTCCCTTGTCCCATTGGACATACGTTTCAGTTTTTCCTAAAACATATTTTTGACTGTACAAAGGAACAGCAAAGTATTTCATATCTACCCAATCCATATGATAGTACTTGTCTACAAAATCTATTACGACTTGCGGTATTAATTCTTCATCTCTAAAAACAACATTAATTTTTTCTATACCTCTGCTGTTTGCCACTTCTTTAACTGCATGTAGAACAGCAAGACTGTCTTTACCGCCACTAAATAATACAACAATGGTATCAAAGGTATCGTATATATGATTTATTCTTTTGATGGTCTCATCATAGACATTTGTATCTATGTAGGTTCTTACTTTTTTTCTTCCTTTTGCCATAAATCCTCTATTTAGGGGTTACTAAGGTATTAACTAAGACAACAAAGTGGCTCTTACGTCTTTATGACGTGTTATTTTTCCCTATTTTATTGGTATATTCAATTTTTTTATATATTCTGCAATTCTTGAAGCATGTGTTTCATGTTTAGGAAAGTCTTCACGCAGTCTTCCTAAAAAGTTATACCACAAGTCTTGTTGGTCTTCATTATCAAAAATCATTACATATTGAATAATAGCATTACTGTAGTTTTCTTCCTGTGGTTCATAACCATCATCAGATAAATCAAACTCACTTAAATCTTGCTTTAGCAATGGCTCAAAAAGGGCTTCTACGTCTGCATCTAATTCTATTTGTGTGGTTTCTTCTACTAGTTTTTCTAAGTCCCATGCTGTTAATTCTGTAAGCCTATTATCTAAAAGCCTTAATCTTTTTACCGCGTTATCATCTAATTTTTTTGCAACAAAAACTGGCAACTCTGTCATATTTAGTTGTTTTGCAGCTTCTAGTCTTGTATGACCTGCAATGATTTCGTTATTTTTATCTACAACAATTACATTAGAAAATGAGTTCTGTTGTATAGACTTCTTAACTTGGTCTATTGAGTTTTGATTAATTTGTCTTGGATTATTTTGATAGGGTTTTATATCATCTACCTGCATGATTTTTATATCATAATCATTTTGTACTATTTCTTTAGACATATAACTCCTTGTTAATTACTCCAGTGTACTTCACTGATGTCAAAATCATTATTCTTTTCTTCAAACACCCTAGTCAAATGATTATAGTTAAAGTGTGCTTCACCTATCTTACCATATAAACCTTGTTCTCTTATTTTTCTCGTAATTACCTGTATGGAGTTATCATCAAAATCTCTATGCACTGTAAGTATTGCATCACTTTGATTGCTCCAATGACTTGCTCCACTTATATCGTATGCAGTTGGTGGTGCGTAACTTCCATCATTGTTTTTAGGTAGCTTTGTAGGGTGAGCCACAATAAACACCACAACGTCATGCACTCGTGCAAATCTTTTGCATTTAGAAATAAAGTCTCTTATATGTTCATCTTCTCTTGCATTACCAGTACGCTTTGCAGATACCTCATTGTAGGGGTCTATAACCAAAGCATCACATCCATATTTTAATACACTAGATTTTGCTATATCTAAAATATAATCTATATCAGGTACAGTGTCTTTAGTCTCTATAAACCTAAATCTTTCATTAATCCAACTTAGTCCTTGTTGTAATTCTTCTTTGTCCATTCTATTTGCAAAGCCTTCATCAAAAGCCTTTTGCAATCTCAATTGTAATAGTCTTCGTAAATGCATTTGCGTTGAATGTTCAGGAGAAAATACAACATAATTCCAATTATGCTCTTCTGATATCTTAATTAGCATTTGGTCAAGAAAACTAGACTTACCATGATTAGGAATGCCTGTAATAACATGAAATGTTCCTTTCAAAACTTTATATATTTCATCTAAACCTTTATAGCCTACCTCTATTGGCTTTGCATAGTTTCCATTATACAAATCTAATACAGAACCATAATAATCATTTGCACTATACAATCCGTCTACTGGATAAGGATTGGCTTTATTTATAACATCTTTTAATCTTTCAGCACCATGCTTTAATAAAACTTCGTTAGCATCCTTGCAATCAGATGGATACTCTACAAACCAACACAAGTCCTTGCCAAATCTATGCAGTAATTCAGCATGTAAACTTTTACCTGCATCATCATTGTCTGTAAACAGAATTACTTTTTTTGCTTCTAATGGGCAGTTTTCAAGTGCTGTAAATCTTGCATCCTTCTCATTAAACTTTGCTTCTTTGGGTGCTCCATCAGGAAGCGTAACTACATTGTCAAACCCTACTTCTATACAAGCCAAAACATCCATCTCACCTTCTACAAATATTATAGTTTCACTAGATTTTGCTAGGTTGTAATTATATAAACTGCGTTGTGCATTAGGGCTTTGTTTAAACTTTTTACTTCTAGTCCTGTACTTAATATTTATTACCTTGTTATCTGCATCTTGATAGGGGAAAGCTATCCAAGCATCGGCATCTACATAAATATTTTTTTTCAAAACAGTTTCTTTTGAGATGCCCCTTTCTGCAAACCATGTATAAAGTGTACTGGGTTTTGAAGGCTCAGAGGGCATTGTAGGATTTACATAAATCTTCTTAGGTGCTGTAACAAAATTATTACTATTGCCACGCAAAGAAGTTCCCTTGTAACCACAGTGATGGCAGTTCCAAACTGCATGACCATTGTTTATAGTTACGCTTAATGGGTTATCTTGTGCTTTGTGTGGTGGTTGGCAACTAGGACACTTTACCTTTTGTGTTGTCCCCTCCTCTGTGCTTCTTATTCTTATATTTTCTTTATTCAAAACATCATGCATATTCATATTATCTCCTTAATTTATCCTGCTAAGTTATTTAGAGATTTCTTAATCTCTTTTTTTACATCCTCATACCTTTTTTGATTTAACCATGTTTGTGCATGTGGAATAAATCTTTCTTCAGTATTAGTGTGTTCTTTTGTAAACTGTTCTACTTTTTTCAACAGCTCTTTAATTTCTATGTTTTTTATTTGTTTTTTGAACGCAACTGCTGCTGCATACTTGCCGACCTTTCTTGGATACATTTTCCAAAAAATATTAAAACTTTCGCTATATATACTTTTAGTATCATCTTTAGTATTGGAGGAAGTGGGTGTCCTAAGGGGTAGGACATCAGTGTCCATACTCAAAAAATATCTGTTACTTGTGCCGCTTCTAGCTTGTGCAGTTATAAAACCATTTTTTATTAGATAAGTTAGGCATCTTCTAATTTGCCTATCAGAAACACCTACTAGTTCACCTAATTTTTTTTCACTAGGGTAGCAGCTTCCATTTTCATCTGCATAGTTGCTCAATATAAAAAGTACTAACTTGGTTGTGGGCGTATCTGTTTTTTGTTTTATACACCAATTTAAACCTTGAATACTCATAAGTTCTTAAATATATATGCACCATAAAAAAAAGTAAAGTTATTATTGCAACTATTTTAAATATCTGTATCATAGATGTATAAATTATTAAATTGAAGGTAATAATATGAGTAATAATCCTTTTGCTGACCATGGTGTAGAGTACTTATCTCCTACATCTATAAATAAGTTTGCGAGAAGTCCTGCTAAATGGTTAGTAAATATTGCAGGATATAAAGATAGAATGTATAAACCTGCTTTTACATATGGCAATGCTATAGAGCAAGGAATAACTGCTGCTGTTATGCAAGATGTTTCAATTAATGAAGCTATAGAAATTGCAATGGATGAATTTACAAAAGTCCAACAAAAAATAGGATTGGTTAATTCCTATAAGTATGATTTTGAGATGGCTAATAAAAAACAACTACAGGTAGCTAGAGTTCTAACTGAAATAATACCCCAATATAAAAAATTAGGAGTTCCAGTAGACGCACAAAGATGGGTAGAGTGGGAGTGTGATGACTTGCCTATACCAATTCGTGGAATACTAGATTTAGAATATGAAGATTGTGTAAGAGACTTAAAAACAACAAGCGTAAGACCTAAAGCACCTAGCATTGATTATTGTAGACAACTAACTTTTTACGCTTTAGCGACAAACAAAGCACCTATGGTTGATTATGTTTATACCCTTTCTAAATCACAAGAATTAATAAGTTTTGATATTGATAATGTAAATATGTACGTTAATGATATTAAGAGAATTGCTTTTAAGATGATGCGAATGCTAAGTCTTTCTAGCGAAATAGAAGATGTCTGTTATTTATCCAACTTAGAACCTGATTTAAGTGGAACTAATTTTTATGACATATGGGGTGCTAATGAAACCATTGGTGCAAATAAACTTTTTATGTATTGATATAGGAGATACTATGAAAACAACTGACTCGTTAATAATGGCTTTGGTTAAGGCTCAACAAGAAATTGACCATGTGGTGCAAGATGGTAATAATCCTTTTTTCAAAAGCGATTACGCAACTTTGAAAGAGGTTATAGATTCTGTTAAGAAACCACTTAATGATAATGGCATATTGCTACAACAAATATCGCATGATTGCGAAAATGGTGCTTGTATAGAGACTGTGTTCTATGGACATGGTGGTGCAATAAGCACAGGTAAAGTAACAATACCTGCTGCTAAACATGACCCACAGGCTTACGGAAGTGCTTTGAGTTATGCTAAAAGATATTCATTGTTAATGGCTTGTGGTGTTGCTACGAAGAAAGAAGATGATGATGCTGAAGCTGCAATGCAAAGGAATAAACCTGTATCTAAACCTGCTGCAAGGTCTAATAAAAGCAAATATGAGATATTAGATAGTGAGGGATTCTCAAAACAAGGATTTGATACGATAGACAAATATTTAGAGCATTGTAGAAAAATAATGGGAGAACCTAACAATGTTTTACATAAGAAAGCCTATGATTCTAACAAATGGAAAATAAAAGCATATCTTAAAGATGGCGAAGGTAAAGACGCATTAACTGCATTGATTAAAGTATATGAGGATTCAAAAAGTGAAGCTGACGCTTGATGATTGCATTTATCTCTGCATGAAAAATGAAAAATGGTGGACGTTTTGGGAATTGCAGGGTGTAATAAAAAATAAAACTGGAAATTTTTATGGTGAAGCCACAATAAGTGCTGCTATAAGAAATATGAGAAAAGACTATGCTAGAGAAAAATATAACCTTGCTAATTTTGGTGAGGTTGTAGAGAAAAAAAGGCTTTGGAATAGTAAAGGTTGGAAATATAAATTAATTTTAAAAGGAGAGAATAATGAGTAACGATGAAAAGAAATATGATGATGAGGGTAGTGGTTATCTTTGGCATGAGAATGATGCAACTATTGAAAGAAAAGGAAGCTTTGTTCTTAATGGCAAAAAAGAATATGGTGCATTAGTCAAAAGTTTTAATAATAAAAACGAAGTTAAATATGAGTTTTTAGTATCTTTAGGTCTTATGCATATAAACACGGATAAAAAGTCTGAAAGAAGTCCTGATATGGGTGGAAAAATAACTTTTAATAATGAAGTATATAAACTGGGATGTTGGGCGAAAGAAACGCAAACAGGAACTCCATTTACTAGTTTAGGCTTTGACAAAGTAGATGAACAAGGAGATTCATTTCCTAAAGATGAACAACAACCTAGTTATAATGATGACAATCTTGATGCCTTTAAACCACCTTTTTAATGTCAAACTATAAAGACAAAAAACATGTTGCCTACATTAAGACATTGAGTTGTCTTATAGGGCAGCATGGTCATAAAAATGATTGCAAAGGTCATACAGAAGCACATCATTTAATGAAGCCTTATGATGGTGTTAGGGGTATGTCTTTAAAAAGTAGTGATAAAAATTTGATACCACTTTGTCAAAATCATCATATGTTGATGCATACCAAACATGGCACAGAAAAAAACTTATTTGAAAATTACAAACTTCCTGCGACTTTAGGTCAAGAGTATGCAAAGGCTCAATTTGAAGGTCATCAATTTTATGTTATACAGGATGGAGATTTACCTTTCTAATATCTTTTTCATTAAAAGGGTTGCAATAACAACTATATATGTCATAATAGCTATATGTTAAACAATAAATTGAAAGGAGATAACATGAACAAGTATATAAAATTAGCAGTGCATGAAGCAGTTGAGGCTTATAAAAAACACTATGAGATTATAGGTAAAAGTATTATAGAACCTGACTTAGAGCTATGTGACGAAACTTTAAGTGGAATTATGGTTTTAAGAAGTGCTAGATATGGTTACTTAGCAGCAGTTAAAGATGGCGAGGTGTTAGGTGGCTAAACAAAAACTATTAACTAAAGAAATTGAGAAGAAGTTATTATCCAACAACTTTGAAGACCCTAAAAACAAACCATATTTGAAGCTATTTAATCCATGTGGTGCAGCTACATGGCTACTATCTGAATACTACCCTGACGAAAAAATATTTTTTGGCATATGTGATTTAGGTTTTGGAAGTCCTGAACTTGGTTATGTAAGCCTAGAAGAGATTGAATCAGTAAACCTACCCTTTGGTATGAAGATTGAAAGAGATGCTTACTACGAGCCTAAGAAAACACTTAAAGAGTATTTTAGTGAATACAAGGCACAGGGGTTTATAGGATGACATTTGAACAAGCTGTATATGTTTATGCCTGTGAAGTAGAAAGGATAAGTGGACGTGGTTGTGGTGATTGGTATCCTAGAGAAGAAAACAGTTTAACTAATGAACATGGACATTGGCTATTAGTACACTGCACTGGAAGAGAGTTGGCTATAGTGGAAAATAAAGGAAAGGTAAGATGTCTCTAAAAACAATAAAAGTTGCAATAATAACTATAACTGTCATAATGGGAGTATAAATTGATAGGATTAAAAACAATGACAAGTAAGGAGATAGTTTTGACTGGTAAAGAATTACAAAGATTAAGAGCATCATGTGGAGTTTCACAAACTGATGTTGCTAAATATCTTGGCTATACAGTTAAAGGTAAACCTAATAGGTCTATGGTAGCAAGGTTTGAAAATGAACATGCTCAAATAAATTCAAGAGTATCTATGTTATTAGATGCTTATTTTAATAAATTGAAAGAGGAAAAATCTAATGGAACAGCAATCGCATAATTGGGTAATAATAATTGACCCATTCACAAAAGAAATATTAAGAACAAAAATAGAAACCAGTTTAGATAATATTAAAAAAATATTAGACTGTGATTATATTGAATCAGTGACCCTATACAATTATCCACAAACATTTGTTTTATGTGATGAAAATGGAAGGGTAAATAGAAAAGAAAAAGAAGAATACACAAAAATAGGTAGCAATGTATATGTTAACAAAGTTATGTTGATAGGTGCTGAACAGGCAGAATTTGCAGACTGTTTACTAAAGCTAGAAGATGTAAATCATATTATAAAGTTTATGCCTAATGACTATGACGATAATGAACTAGATGAATTTATATATTTAACTGGTAAACATAGAACATAAAAATGAAAAAATTATTAATAAGATTGGATAATTACTTAGATAGAAGGTGGAGAGAGACTTGTGAAATAATATTTTATTTTCTAGATAAGAAAGTAGAAGAAGAAGATATTGATTGGCTAAACATGCATAACAATATTATAGAGGACAAAAAAAATGGAAAATAAAGACTTTGAAAAACTTTTAAAAGATAAACTTGCTATTGATGGTATCAATAAAGAGTGGATGAATAAACATTTAATTGTTGATACTATTACTGATGAAGATATTGATGATATTGTTAAGGGGGATGAATAAATGAGTGCATTAGAAGAATTTAATTATGATGAAGAAGCTAACTACCAAGTAAATTTTGATAGATGGTATACAGCAAACTGTATAGAAAGAGAATGCTATAGAGAAGATAAAATGCCTTATGACGAAGCTGAATTAACTTTTAGAAAGATGTATGGGTATATGCAGTTAAATGAAAAAGTATTTGTTAATTAAAGAGTATAAATTATGTTGAAATGGTTTAATAAAACAGATGTTAGTTTTGTTTTAAAAACAATTAGATTTTATTATAAAAATAAAAAATTGTCGGAAAGGGAAAGAAGAAAGTTTGAAAGCATTGCTCAAAAATTAATACAAGATGAAAGTGAAGATATATTTCTAGGTTTATATGAATCTGTTAAAAGAGCAAAAGAAGTAAGTGAACTAAAAAATATAGATATACACTAAGATTCTTTTTTCTTCTCAGAAGAATACATTATGTTTAAGCCACTTAATGTGCAAAGCCTATTCTTTTCATCAAGACCTTTTTCAGTAAGACTATAATCTTGACCTTTTACTTCTACAAAACCATCTTTAATCAAATTGGTTAGTATTTCACTAGGTAAAGAGTCTTTGAACATGACTGCTAGGATTGAGCCAAGTCTATGATTTTGTGTTTTGCTTAGTGC
>TARA_R110002153_G_scaffold125141_5_pt1 | contig 16204 bp, 29 predicted proteins | sample TARA_R110002153 | Tara Oceans TARA_R110002153 (sample SAMEA4398193) | marine metagenome | biome: Polar Biome; feature: [SRF] surface water layer (ENVO:00010504); material: water (ENVO:00002006), including particulate matter (ENVO:01000060) such as... | depth 5 m
TCAAGGCGTTTTGTCCTCAAACCCAAAAGATGACAAAGAATAGGTTGGTTGAGATTGATTTTAAAAACGGTGATGTAATGCATTTCTTTGGTTACATTGCACAGAAAATGGCGAGATAGGAGAATATATTATGGAACAAGTTGCAGTTATACACACAGCGTTTGAAGACACACCGTCTACAGTTGCTTTCGTTGAAATACCGAATGATGCAAAGTCAGATATGGATAAGTTGAATTTTGCATATAGGTGGACACAGAACATCATGGACAGTTGGTCACTAAAAGGGCCTGGTGATGGTAATGATAAAGTTACAGTTATTGGAGAACTTCCAATAGTTGATGGACAAACATATGGTTTGAGGTCTACTTCAGTTGGTGACAAGATTTTAGTTGGTACTGAAATGTATAAAGTTGCTGGATTTGGATTTGAAAAATTAGATGGAAAGGAAGTAAAATAATGGGTAAAGTGAAAGAAATAATGATGGACGTAGAAGAATTTGTTTATGACTTCTACACACCAGAAGGCGTAATGACCGAATCACCAAAGGTAATTATTGAAAAGGCAATCGAACAATTTGGTTGGTCGTTTGGTAGTTATGCAAGTGAGGTTATCGAAGAGGCTCAAGGAGAAATGGGCGGCTCTTGGGATTGGGAAAAATCTGTTTCTCAGAACTTAGTTGGTTTTGAGATGACAGATGGTAAGATATTTTAGTATAATGCTAATTATAACACTGTTCAGTGGATGCAGTGCGATTGAAACATCTACACAAATATATCAACTGTGCAAATATCAAGATAAATGCCCCGTTGAGGTTTTGGGAGATTGGATAAATGGTAAATAAACTTGTTTTAGGAACAACAGTAGGATTAGTAGTTTTAAGTGGTTGCAATTATGCAGTAGCAAATGATTGTGACTATACAAAGAAAGTGAACACACAGTGGACACAAGAAATTCAGAAAACTGAGAATATTGAACGTAATGTCTTTCCTTATGTAGAAGACACTCGTAAGTGTGTTATGACTATGGATGTAACCGTTGACGGTTCTATATACCCTGCTGAGGGGACTTATGTATTTGGGCCTGATATGACTGAGAACCTTGCTTGCGATAACGCCACAGTGAATGCTAAGAAGTCTATTATTAGTCAGGTATCACCAGAGGTTCTATCTGCAAATACTGATATGGTATGTAAGTCAGAAGATTTACCCAAAGTAATTGCTGTGCCCCAACCAGAAGTGAATATCGTGCAGAAACCTATTGTTGTTGCTCAAAATAATACAGTTCAAGGCGAATGGGTAGATGTAGGAAATGGTGTCACTGAAAGAATTATTTCTTCAAAAGTTGTTGACAATTACCCCAATAATGTGGTATATTCTAATAACAATAACAATTGGGGTAACAGTATAGTGACAGGAACTAGTAACGTAATCGGTGGAATATTCAATTCAATCGGCGGTGTAGTTGTTACAGTCAAAACCAGAGAACGTGGGACTTGTTATGCTAATTGGAAAACTGGTGGTAGAGACTGTTACTAATGGTTAAATTTATTATAGGAATTGTGTGTGGTATTGTTATGATAACATACTATCCACAAATAGGGTCAGTACTAGGAGATGTATTCATAGATACTGGCATTCGTGATGACTTAGTGAACTTACTGAAAGGGGTTTAATAATGAATAAAGTCGTAATACTTGGAGCTTGTCTTGCACTTGGTGCTTGTAGTTCTAACAAAGTGGTGGAGACAATGAATACCATCCCACCAAATTCAATCGCAGATGCAGAAACATATGCATATAAAACAAAAGCAGTTGCAGAACAAATCGAGATTATGCCTGATTGGTTTAAAAAGATGCCGGAAAGCGATAATGCAATCTATTCTACAGGAACAGCATCAACAACAGATTTACAGTTGTCTCTTGATCTTGCAGTATTGAATGCAAAGACTACTCTTGCTGACCGTATTAATGGTAGGGTTCGTTCTCAAACCAAAACTTTTGTTGCAAAGATTGGTAATGAAGAAACTGCATCAGTAATGTCTGAAGTAGAAAAGGCAACAAAGAACATCATTGCAGATGTGGATGTTGCTGGATACAAGGTATCTGAAACTGAGGTAGTATCAAATGGGCCGAAGTATCGTGCATATGTACTACTAGAGTATTCTGATAAAGAGGCGAATAAGATTATTATGAATCGTCTCCGTAAAGACAGAATGTTAGTATCTAAGATTAAATCTACTAATGCATGGAAAGAACTTGACAATGTAGTAACTGAAGTTGAGAACAAGGATGCTATAGAATCAGAAAACAACTTGAAAGTACTTACTCAATAATGTTGCAAGAACTGATAGTTTCGTTAATGATATCAATGTCACCAGCAGAGGCGGCCGCAGTGGATAAATCTACTGCTGCTTACCTTGCTGATGAATCATATTGTCTCGCAGAGAATGTATATCACGAGGCACGAAACCAACCTAAAGTGGGGCAGATGGCAGTTATGTCTGTAACACTTAATCGTGTGAACGATTCTAGATATCCTAATACGATATGTGGAGTTGTTAAACAAGGCCCATCAAGGCCTAGTTGGAAAGATGAAACAGTTATGATTCCTATTAAACATAAATGCCAGTTCAGTTGGTATTGTGATGGTAAATCTGACCGTATTCACGATATGGAAATATTTAATTCCATTTATCTCTTTACAACAGGACTAGTTGATGGTACAATGATACTTAAAGATGTCACAGAAGGTGCAACACATTATCATGCTGATTATGTATTACCAGATTGGGCAAAGACTAAGACTAAAACAATTGAGATAGAAGACCATATCTTCTATAGATGGGAAAAGTAAAATGAATGTATTTTACCTAAGTGCTTATGAAGATATGTGTGCTCAAATGCATTGCGATAGTCATTGTAGCAAAATGATTATTGAGTACGCTCAATTGATGTCTACTGCACATCGTGTACTTGATGGTGAAGAATATTATGGACGTACCAAGAACAACCGTAGAATCAAACGGTGGTTGCATCCAGATGCCGAACTAGAGGATACTCTATACAAAGCATCACACATCAACCACCCTAGTGCTATTTGGGTAAGACAGTCTCGTGCAAACTACAGATGGTTGTATCATATGTGGACAGAACTAAATACGGAGTTCATGTATCGTTACAACAAGAATGTGTCACATGAGAGTTTTCGCAAGTTGCAGTTGATACTTGGTACTGAACCCATAAATCTCAAAGAAGGATTCTTTACAGAACCAACACCAGCAATGCCAAATGATGTAAAGAACGAGAGTTCAATAGTCGCTTATAGAGATTACTATATAAAGTATAAACAACATTTAGCAAAATGGACAAAGAGGGAAGTTCCTCACTGGATGGAAATATATGCTGCATAAAATAAGTGACTTCTGTGATAAAATAGATAGTATTCAGAAACAATCAGATAGACTGAGACAGGCGAAGTATGGCCCAACAAGACTGCCAGCGCATGAGATTGATGAGATGATAGAAACTATTCAATATGATTGTCAATTGGTTGCCAACGACAAATCAAAATATAATAAGGAATAATATGCCGACATTTAGATTTAAGAATGAAGAAACTGGTGAAGAGTTCGATGAGTTCTTTACCACTAATAATGCGAAACATGAAATGTTATCAGAACATCCCAACATTAGACAACTTCCTAGTATGTTTTCTATATCTGGTGGAACTGGAGATAGAATTAAAAATGATAATGGTTGGAACGAAGTTCTATCTAAGGCCGCAGAAGGTAATCCAGGCACACCTATAGCAGATAGGTATGGTAAACCGTCATCAAAAGAAATTAAGACACGGCAGATTGTTAAGAAACATATGGATCAGCAGAACAAGGGGAAGAAGTAATGGCTAAAGCAAAAGACATTCGCATTAATGATATGGTTTCAGTTAGTGCTGTAACTGATAATCAAAAGGTTGCATTCAAAGACTATAAAGATGGAAAGAACCTTTTCCTTTATGGTGCTGCTGGTACTGGTAAGACATTTATTACTTTGTATATGGCATTACAAGAAGCACTGACAAATGAAACTAAGTATGATACAGTATATATTGTTCGTAGTGCAGTTCCTACTCGTGAGATTGGTTTCTTGCCGGGCGATGAGGAAGACAAGACAGCGTTGTTCCAAGTACCTTATCAGAATATGGTGAGGTTCATGTTTGAACAACCTAATGAGCAAGCGTTTAGTATGTTGTATGAAAGACTAAAGAACCAAGGTACTCTGATGTTCCTTACTACCTCGTTTCTTAGAGGTATTACACTAGACAATGCAATCATCATTGTAGACGAAGCACAGAACTTGACATTCCATGAATTGGATACAATCATTACTCGTGTGGGTATGGATTCAAAGATTATGTTCTGTGGTGATTTCTTCCAGAGTGACTTGCAGAAACACATTGATAAAGAAGGCATCAAACACTTTATGAAAATCCTAAAGAATATGAAGTCTTTCTCTAATATTGAATTTACACTAGGTGACATTGTTCGCTCTGGTATGGTTAAAGAATACCTTATCAGTAAAATAAAGGTAGAAGAAAATGGGTAAGAAAAGTTCAGGAACATCTCAAACCTCAAAGGGTGAGAGAAGAAGTCTTGCAAGAGATGTTGTAAAAGCAGCTCGCAGAGACTATATGAAAAGTGGTATGAGAGGTATTAATCAACTCGCCGCATTTATGAGGGGTAAGAATGTTGTGTTAACAATTGAAAACCCCAACAAGAATGAAACGAATAAAAGAATGATTCGTGTTCCAGCCGCTGATGTTTGGCGCAGAGGTAATTTCAAAAAGTCTTGACATTAGACTAATTTTAATGTATTATATTATTAACAATCAAAAGTGAGTATACTATGACATTCGTACATAATCCAATTGATATCCCAGAGGTATCTACAAAGAACATTAACCGTAAGCGTTTCTATGACACGCCTACAGGGTTCTATCCATCTATTACAACCGTATTAGGTGTTCGTAAAGAAAAACAACAAGGACTTGCAAAATGGCGTGAAAGAGTTGGTAACGATGTTGCTAATCACATCATGCGAACTGCTGCAGGCCGTGGAACTGCTGTTCACCATATGTGTGAAGACTTCCTTAATAACAAAGAAGTTATCAAAGAAAATCAGAAGTTCCTACCTTGGTGTTTGTTTTCACAACTAAAATCAACATTACAGAATAGCATAAATAATATATATGCACAAGAGTGTGGTTTGTGGAGTGAGAAGTATCGTGTTGCTGGTCGTGTAGACTGTATTGCAGAATGGAATGGTGTTCCATCCATTATCGACTTTAAGACTTCACGTTCTGAACGTAAAGATGACTACAATTTTGAGTATTATATTCAGGCTTCTGCTTATGCAGAGATGTTTGAAGAAAGAACTGGAATTGAGATTAACCAAATCGTTATTCTGGTCGTTACAGAAGATGGACTAGTTCAAGAGTTTGTTAAAGAGAAGCATGAGTATCTGCCTCATCTAATAGAAACCATTGATATGTTCACAGAACAGTGGGAAAAGGAAAATGAAGAATCTATTAATAAGTCAGATGTTGTTGGGGTGTCTGTTTAGTACTGTAGTATTTGCAGAACCAGAAATAAAACAAAAACCAATCCAGTGTGGCACATATAAAGAAGTGTATGGGGCATATATTGAACCAAATGGTTTAAAACCACTCTTTACTGGAGTCGCTAATATTCTTAGAGCAGATAATGCTAAGATGATTATGCCCACAGTATTCTATCTAAACTCTGAGACAGGTCAATGGTTATGGATAGAATCTAATAAAGTAGAAACTTGTGTTATAAACTTTGGAACAAATTGGGATGCTGATGTTAATGAAAAAGAACTTCATAGTCTTTTATCTTCAGAAACCACTTGACATTTGAATACCTATATGGTATAAATATAGTATAGTTTGTTGATACAATCTGAAAGCTAGACAGGACTTGGGGGCAGTACCCAACGCCTCCACCATAATTACTTGAGGACAATAATATGTTTGATAGATTAACAGAGTTTTTTATTAAGTTATTTAATATTAAAGAAAAGGCGCCAGTGAGATATTTATCTGGTGTGGGTAAATCGAGTAATTATGATGGGGGCGAACTAGGATCGACTGATGGTAATAAGAAAGAGTAGAACTATGGGATGGACGCCTAATAGTCTAAAAAAAGTAAATGCAAACGATAATATTGCATCTCAAGGTTATGCTCTAGCAGCATAAACGGATAGGGTTTCGGTAGGTTTCCTAGTAACAGAATAACCTACCACGTTCATCCTCAGTAGAGGACGGAAGTATGCTATCATGCAGAAGGAACGCACTCAACTGTAAAAAGGAGAGTGATATGGATCTTTGGCACTTGTGGTTATATCGAAGACTGATATTAGAACACAAACGCAATGAACTTCTAAAACTGCTGTGGTATAGACTATAATTATCACGAAAAGGGTGATGCCTTAATACATCCGTGTGGGGGAACTGTTACCCTCACAAACACACAACATAACACAACACACAGGAGAAAAGTTATGACTAATAAAAACCCTTTTGAACTACGGTTCGATGTTCTAAGAATGGCAAAAGAAATGATGGATACGCAACATGAAGTTGCGAACAACAAGTTCTGGTCAATGATAGAACAGTACAAAGACCAAGGTAAGGATATACAAGAAGTGTATGAAAAGTATACACCACAGATGTATAAACCTGCCGCAGTCATGGAAAAGGCAGAAGAACTCTACAAGTTTATAACTAAAAGAGATTAATGCCGACTTGCACCCAGCATTTATACACTGGCTCTGCTTTATAAGGTGGGGGGAAGAATATTCCTTTCGCTTCCCCTCACCACTTTATTGAATAACATGGAGATATTATGAATTTAGAAGAACTTGCAGTGATGACACCTAAGAAATTTGCCATTAAGATTGAAGAAATTGTACGAGATGGACTCGGACAAACAACATATATGGATGCAATATTAGATTATTGTGCAAAAAACGAAATGGAGCCTGATGCTATTGCTCCACTTATCTCAAAACCTCTCAAGGAAAAATTAGAAGCTGATGCAAGAGAATTAAATTTCTTGCCTAGAGTTGCAACCCTACCTATCTAAGGAGCAATCTAATGGAAGGATGGCAAGCATACCAAATGTATCTTGGTCTGAAACTTCATTTCACAACAGATTATGACTACGGCAAGTATGGTGGTAAAACATCTGCATCAAAGGGGTCTTTTCTAAAGCGCAAGGATAGATATTTCTTTGCTCGTGTTGCAAGAAAGTATGGAGATAGGACACAAGAATATTACATTGCTAACTTTGTTAAATCTCCTAAAGGGTGGTTGGGCGATTTTAGTGAAGAGAATTACTTAGAATGGTCTAAGAACAAACAGTCATTAACATATAACTTTATTAATGATATGGACATTTTATTTTCACAAAGTGAAGATTTTAATTCAATTTTCTCTTTACAAACAGGTAAACATCCTGTATTATTAAAGAACATCCTTGCTAAGAGGATTAGTTTAGAAACGATGGTAATCCTTCAAGGGTTACTGAACTATGTAGAAAAATGGGATAAGGAATTACACGATGATTTAGTATGGCCTGAAGTTAGACGTTTAATCGTCAAATACGGTGCATTTCTAATCTATGATAAAGAGAAATGCAGATTGCAGTTGCTCAAGACAGTAAAGGAGAATTTCTAATGTCAGATGAGCTTGTTAGGGAAAGAGATTTCTATCGTGCAAAAATGGGGGAACTCAATGCACGAGTTAAAACTCTAGAATATGAAAACGCTGAATTGGTGAAGCGTGATCAAGACCTATCACAGAGGGTTGCTGAGATGTCAAATCGTGGCAACAATAATGGATACCGTCCAAAACCTCGTAGGTTTAATTAGACTACTGTTCCTAAGTATGACGATAAACTGCTTACTTTTTATAAAGGTTATAATATGAAGTATAAACAAATGTCGCAGAATAGTTGGATAGTAGAAGTTCAAGAGAATGGAAAGACTAAAGAACTATTCATAGAGTTCCCAACAGGCTCGATAGATCAAGTCGGTTGGGATGTAGGTGATACAATAATATGGGAAGAACTGCCAACAGGCGGTTATAGTTTGAAAAAGAAAGAGGATGAAAGTGACACAGAATAAGGAAATAAATAAAATGGAGACTACAGCAAGACTAATCAGTTATTCACAACCGCCAGAAGGAGAATTATATGTCGGTAAAGATGTCCAAGAACTTATATCTTATTGCGCCCGTGTCTCGAATCCAGCCAATCAAGAAGTACACGAAACGTCAGAAAAACTTATCAAATACCTTGTTAAAAACAAGCACTGGTCGCCACTTGAAATGGCTAGCGCTTGCATAGAGATTGATACTACTCGTGATATTGCACATCAAATTGTGAGACACAGAAGTTTCGCATTTCAAGAGTTTAGTCAAAGGTATGCAGAACCTTCTGCTATGGGAGATGCATTTACAACAAGAGAATGTCGTTTACAAGATACCACTAATCGTCAAAACTCAATTGAAATTGAGAATGATCCAAATACACAAATGGATCAGAAGATGGTTGACTTGATTACTGATTGGCAACGTAGACAACATGGTGTTATCAATCAGGCAAAACAAGCATATGAGTGGGCGATAAAAAATGGTATTGCAAAGGAACAGGCTCGTGCTGTTCTACCAGAAGGATTAACTAAAACAAGGTTGTACATGAATGGAACGCTACGTTCTTGGGTACATTATATTGAATTGCGTTCTGCAAACGGAACACAAAAGGAGCATATGGAAGTTGCACAAAAGTGTGCAATTGAACTTGCTAAAATATTCCCACTAATGGAGAAATTATAATGACTTTTTATCTAACACACCAAGAAGACAATGACGGCCCAGAATCATATCATACTCAAAGAGTAGAGTTTGTTGTTGCTGATGATGCAGATATCAGCGAACTGTGTGATTCATTTGAACACTTTCTAAAAGCAAATGGATATTCGTTTGATGGCCATATTGGTATTATTCCAAAGAGGGAATGGTTCAATAGTTGGAAACCAGAAGATGATGCTACCTCTGGACATTACAGAGTGAAGTTTAATTGGGATAAAAATCTTGGGTAGAGTATTTGTATTAGGGAATGGAGAATCCAGACTAGGCATTGATTTGATTGGTTTGAAACTTCAAGGTAAAATGTATGGTTGCAATGCTTTGTATCGTAACTTTGCCCCTGATGTACTTATCTGCGTGGATGGTGGAATGCAACATGAAGTGTATTCCTCTGGTTATGCAGTGGATAATAAATGTTACTTTCGTACATGGAACAAACTACCAGAAGAAGCATATTATATGATGGTAGACCATACTACGTTTGCTCAAAATATTAATGAAGGATATGATATCCAGAATGATAAACTTGGTAGGAAACAATTTGTACTGAATGGCACAGACCCCAATCAGTTACAAGAATTATATGAATACCATACTAAAATTGGTTCAGATAAAACTACTGTTGATGAATTGTTATCAAAACATCATAGGTGGATTACTTGGACTGAAGAGAATGATGAAGTACATATCATTCCAGAGAATTATGGTGGTTGGAGTGCAGGGCCAATTGCTGTGAGGATGGCACTAGAAGATGAAAATCCAGATGAAGTATATCTGATTGGATTCGACTTGGGTAGTCCGAATAAGTTGATTAATAATGTTTATAAGGGTACAGATAACTATCTGACTAATAATGCTGCTGTGACACCCTCAGATAACTGGATTACTCAACACCTAAATAACTTTAGAGATTATCCTGATACGAAATTCTATAAGGTTAACTCTGCTCCACTTGGAACTGACGATACTTGTCAGTTTGTAGAAGAGTGGAAAGACGAATCAAACGTCCAATATATAGAGAAAAATTCTTTGCAATTATCTCTTGACTATGGGTGGATGATGTAGTATAATAACTACTATATGATGAAAAACGTGAAATATTTAAACATACATACACATACGGAGAAAAATATATGTCTATTTCAGCACTAAGAAACCAGAATAGTCTGGACAAATTACTCGCAGCAGTTCAAAAGGATGAGAAACCACAAGGTGGTTCAGAAAAGAAGTCCTATGTAGATGAACGAATGTGGAAACCCAATGTTGACAAGGTAGGTAATGGTTACGCAGTAATTCGATTCCTGCCTGCACCATCAGGTGACTCAGATATGCCGTGGGTACGAGTTTGGAATCATGCATTCCAAGGCCCGACTGGCCAATGGTTCATTGAGAACTCTTTGACTACACTTAACAAAGACTGTCCTATCAGTGAGTATAACTCAAAATTGTGGAACAGTGGAGTTGAGAGTGATAAAGAGATTGCTCGTAAGCAGAAACGTAAGTTGCAATACTTTGCTAATATCTACGTTGTAGAAGATGGAATGAATCCAGAGAATAACGGTAAGGTAATGCTTTATCGCTTTGGTAAGAAAATCTTTGACAAGTTGATGGAAGCGATGCAACCAGAGTTTCCAGATGATCCACAAATCAATCCATTTGATATGTGGGAAGGTGCGAACTTCAAACTGAAGATTCGTAAGGTAGATGGTTACTGGAACTATGATAAATCAGAGTTTGACTCTGTATCACAGTTGAAGTCAACTGATGAAGAGTTGGAAGCAATTTATGCAAAGACTTATTCATTGAATGACTTCCTTGACCAGAAGAACTTTAAATCTTACGATGAGTTGAAGTCAAGGTTGGATGCTGTACTATCTGGTACGATTGCAACAAAGACTGCTGCAGCAATGGTGGATGAGGCGAATGAAATTCCCTTCACACCATCATTTAAAACAGAGGCTGCGCCAGTGATGGCAACTGCCGATGCTGTAGAAGAAGATGATGCAATGTCGTACTTTGAAAAGTTGGCAAATGAATAGGTGAGGTAGTTTAATTCCTTGGTGGAAGAATAAGATTCGCACCGAAAAGACTACTAGACAAGAAGACAAGAAGATTGGGGGCAGAAAGAAATTTCTGCTCCCTTTTTTCGTTGGTATGATTATTGCATATTATTTGACACTAGAGTACGTCAAATTGTTATCTATTCAAAATTTTGACAAAGGGTTTTGGTATTATAAATAACTATGAGAGAAGAATTATTCAACAGGAGAGAAGACCTATGATAAAACTCATACTGGTAGTCGCAGCGCTAATTTTTACATCTGTATCTGCTTATGCCCAAACAGTAGTAAACACTACCACAAACTCTACATCCGATGTGGAGTCTAAAGGTAGGACTATTGTCATATCACCCCCACCCTCAGCTATCACCCCATCTATTCCATCCTCATCTTCTGATTTATGTACAGTAGGTATTGGAGGAGCAGTTCAAACTCAAATTCTTGGTATCTCTACAGGAGAAACTTACAGGGATGAAAATTGTGAAAGACTAAAGCTTTCAAAAACGCTCTACGATATGGGCATGAAAGTGGCAGCCGTGTCTATCTTATGCCAAGACAGACGCACCTATGATGCCATGGAAATGGCTGGAACTCCTTGCCCATTCTTAGGCGAGATAGGACAGAACGCAACTGACGGTTGGAAAGAAAATCCAAGTCGTATTCCTGAAATAGAAATATTGGAGACAAAGGGTGACATACAGAAAAAGCAAGGAATTATTGCAGGCGCTACTGTGGGTAGTGTTTTGCTTTTACTCCTCCTACTCTAACGCAGAAACTCAGCTAACAAGTCCAAACCATACAACAGTACACGATGATTCGTATGTCGAAGTACCGTTAGAGTTTGTGTTCCCATTTTACGATGAGAACTTTACAACGAGTTATATGTTTACCAATGGTGTGGTTGGATTTCAAGACCCATCAAAAGGTGGTGTACAATCTCATTGGTGTTGTAATGGATTAGACTTGAAAGCTATGGCAGAAGCTGGGGTTGATATTAGTCAATATTCCTTTGTGATTGCACCCCTATGGACAGACCTTATTGACCTACAACTGGATACTAATGGAGATGGTGTAGTAGATAGTGGTATGTTCACTGATGGTAATAAATCGCAGATGACTTATATGTGGAGAAATCTTGCTGAGTTCTACGATGCAACCAAACTAAACACTTTCCAATTACAAATTAAAGATGATGGTACATATATCATAGACTACACTGCAATAGATATTGCACAACATAGTATTACAATAGGTACTGCTGGAGATTTAACTGGAGCACATCAACTTTCAGACTTTAGTAATATAGAAGGTGTGCAGAATTATTATTACAATTCTGGTTATACTGGTGTATTAGGGAGTTGGGGAAATCAGACAACAATACTATGTTCTGCAAATCCATTATATGACCCATCATGTCCAGGCTATGCACAGGCATATGCAGACTATTTGTTTCAACAACAATGTTCTGCAAATCCCCTGTATGATACAGGATGTACAGGATATCAACAGGCATATTATAATCAACAATGTACAAACGACCCACTGTATGATACAGGATGTACAGGATATGCAGATGCATACTTTAATCAAGAATGTTCTTATAATCCTCTGTATGATACAGGATGTACAGGATATGAAATAGCATACTTTAATCAACAGTGTGAATTGGACAGCCAGTATGATACGACTTGTTCTAACTACATATCAAATGAAATATTTGATGATGGTACAACCTTTGATCCAATTGCCAATGCTATTAGTGTTCCTGATATAGAATTTACTATGCCAGAAATTGTTATTGAAATAAACATACCAGTAGTTGAACCTGTATTTGAAGCAGAAATAGATACTACACAGGGTGATATGCAATCAATGGAAGATAGCATTGAAATTGAGATTGCTGCATTAGAACAAGAAGAATTAAATGAAGAAATAGTAGAGGATGTACAGGAAGAAGAGATAGAAGAAGAAATAGAAATTACAGAAGACGGCTCAGAAGAGGAATCTGATGTATCTGAAGAAACAAATGAAACTTCACCAGATAATACTGATGGTGATGTGGGTACAGGGGAGGCAAACCAAGATGATGATATTGAAAAGGAAATCGCTGAACTTAAAACAGAAACGTCTGAGAAGACTAAAAAGAAACAAAAAAAGACTAGTTCTAAAAATGATAAAATCAAAATTCTTATCGCTAAAAAAGCTATAGAACTTACAAAGAAAGTAGAAGATGCTGTAACTATCGAACAACAGATGTTAATACAGAGACAACTCCTTGCACTTATATCATTCGTGCCTGGATTTGACTATGATAAAAAACCATTGTTAGATTTAGCAAACTTCTATCCAGATAAACCAACAGTTGACCATGCATATTCAAGGTGGTTCTTGAATGATCCTAACTTTGGGATAATGGAAGACTCACAATATAATTTTAAATAGGAGAGAAAAATGGCAGAAGTAGAGTATGGTGGTATAAAGGTTGGCGGTAGTAAACTACTATTAATAATCCCACTAATAGGAACATTGGGTGGAGGACTTTGGGCAGGATTTGAATTCTACAAAGACTACACTGATATGAAAGAACAAATTCAAAACTATGTTGCACCAGATTTGTCTGAGTTTGATAAGTCACTTGCAGTTATTACAGAAGAGATGGCACTTACCAGAGAAGAGGTAAAAATCATCAGAGATTCTATTGGCGAACAAGTAGACTTTATGCGTGATACCAAACACGACTTGCGTGGTGACTTGGTTCGTATGGAGAAGATACTGGACAAGGTTGAGAATGACATTGATTCAGTAGAAGACGAAACACAGGCACTTATGGACAGAACCAAAAGTGATACTCGTACTATGATTGACGATGCAAATAATCGTTTCAATGATAAAGTATCTGGTATGGAAGGTTATGTTAAAAGAGAATTAACTTCACTGGAAAGTGACCTTGACAGAAAGTTGCAGAAAAGTTTAGATAATCCCCTCGCAAACAGAAAGTAATTATAAATAGAGGTAGAGAGATTGAGGGAGAGGTTTATTGATAGACCCATTTACCGCTATAGCTGCAGCGACAACGGCATTTAAGACAGTTCAAAAATTTGTTCAAGCAGGACAAGATTTTGAAAACACTGTAGGACAAATGGGTAAGTGGTATACTGCTGTATCTGACTTTCGTAAAGGGAGTCAGATGGCTAAGAATCCTCCTCTTTTTAAGAAACTGTTCAACGCCGGTTCTGTAGAAGAAGAGGCGTTACAACTTCTCATGCACGAGAAGAAGATTATTGAGCAAGAAAAAGAACTTCAACAGTTGCTAAATTTTAGATTTGGTTGGGGTACTTGGGATGAACTCAAAGAGATGCGAAGATCAATTCGTGCGAAACGTGAGAAGGAAATCTACCGACAAGCAGAACTTAGAAAAAACTTTATTGAAACATTTACAATAATTATATCACTCGTTATCTTTATGGTAATAGTTGTCGGTGGTATCTACTTGATTGGTGTATCACAAGGCAAGTGGTAATGGCAATACTATTCTTTTCTACACTCTTCTTAATCATAGTAGCACTACTTGCATTCGTTATCCATATAGACTATTACTTAGATAATCCACCAAATCATCCTCAGACAGAAGCAGAAGCAAATGTATATTTGTTAAAGATGCGTATCAGTCAAGCAAATAAAAAAATTAGAAACTCTCAACTATGATACACGCATTCATGTTAGTAGTTGTTATAGGAACAGGTGAGTTTAGAAAGATACAACCAAACCCCATGTATTTCAGAAGTATTGATGTGTGTCAATATTATGCGAAAGCAGTACCTAGACAGTACGGTAACTATGAATATTCAAGTAGAGTAGACCCTAAAGATAGGATTACTGCATACTGTAAACCAGTCTATGTGAAAGACGGGCCTAATATTTACGATCATTAATAGTTTGCAGATGCAGCCTGTGATGCAGAACTTCCATCACTCATAGTAACTGGTAGTATAGTTTGTCCACCACCACCACTAGAAACTGTAGTAGAGTTGTTGGGTGCATTAACTACTGTAGTAGTTGCACTATCCTTTGCCATATACTCTCTGGCAATCTGTGCTGCAACAGAATTTGACTTTTGTAACATAGATGTTTGAGTAATAGTCCTAGGCGTATCTGTTTGAGTAAGAATTGGAGTTTTTATTGCTCCATACTCTTCTGATGCCTTTTGTTGATTTTTTGCAACTACTATTTCACCTGTTGGTGTATAATTGTAGAATACTTTTTCTGCACCATTACTAACATAACCAAATTGCATTTCTGTTGGATATGTAGCAGATGATGTTGCAAGGTCGTTTCCTAACGACTCATTTTCTACCATCAATTCATTAAATCGGGCTTCATCTTTATTATATTTCTTTTTGGTATCTCTACCAAGATATGCATTTTTACCTTTTTCAAATTTGTCCATACGTTGGGAGATTTCTTCCATCTCCATATCGTTTGCCAACTTTTGATCTTTAATCTTTTCAATTTTTTCTTGTTTTAGATTTTTTTCTTCCGTATTATCATCACCACCAAAACCGAAGAACCCTTTAACACCACTCCACGCATTAGAAGCCATGTTAGTAATACCTTCCCAACCCTTTGCAATGTTCTCTTTCATGTTGTCTGCGAATGCACTAACCTTTGCAGATAAGTCATCGAATGTAGGAACTTCAATACCAGTAAGGTTAGTAAACCCTGCTCCAACTTCATCAAATGTAGATGCAACTGAATCTCTGAGTTCTGTTAGATTGGTTGGTACGTTAAGTCCAGTAAGATTGTTGAAACCAGATACAGCACTGTTTAATACAGAACCTACACCATCGACTGCACTACTTACAAGTCCAGTGTAACCATCCCAAGCACCTTTTGCAAAATCTCCAACAGAAGTCAATCCATTAGATATAGTTTCTTGAGATATGAGACCAAATGTTAATCCTGATACTGCACCAGCAAAACCTTCTTTGACTGCTGCACCAATTTTACCAGACTTCTTGTATTCTTCAATACCAGCAGACATACCATCAAAGATACCCATTGCAGCGGTAACTGCAAGTCCAACGCCTGGAATAAACTTTGCTGCAGTTGCAACACCTCTTAGTGCAAGTTTACCACCAGCTTTTGCAACACCAGCAACTGCTTTAGGTGCAGCACTAACTGCCTTTGTTACTCCACCAG
>TARA_R110002153_G_scaffold40633_2_pt1 | contig 16201 bp, 13 predicted proteins | sample TARA_R110002153 | Tara Oceans TARA_R110002153 (sample SAMEA4398193) | marine metagenome | biome: Polar Biome; feature: [SRF] surface water layer (ENVO:00010504); material: water (ENVO:00002006), including particulate matter (ENVO:01000060) such as... | depth 5 m
TTGTCGGAGTTCAAATTAGTTAAATAAAAGACAAAATAAGCATGTAGTACCGATGGTTGACGTGTTCTGGACGCGGGTTCGAGTCCCGCCAGCTCCACCAAAACTTTTAACGGTCTAGACCAGTCTAGACCGTTAAACCCCCTTCCTACCAAGGCTTTCAGCCACAATCCACTTTCACATCTCTGGGTCTATACAAGTCCCGATAAGTCCTCAGAATGTCTTAAATATGACAATCAATGTCGCGAGACTGTCACCTACTCCGACAGAATTACTCAAGGCATTGGCACAAAAGAATGTCATAAATTCCGCGCCAAATTTTTTGATAACCACTTACCTGTATGTAATGAAGTTGCTCACGAATACGTAAGAATCAATAAACGAACTGATTATGTGCAAGCTAATTTGTTCTTGTTAGATATTGAAAAGCACACACAAATTAATGACCTCAATCTAGTCGACAGTCAAAATTATGATGTTTTCACTGAGGAAAAATCAAAAATATGTGCGCGATTTAGACGCACATTCCCTGAACGATTAGCCCATAAATTGGCGATTCAACTTATGTCTCGCTACAGACTCGGCCCACCAAAAACTACAGACATTAACGTAAACCTTAATAAACTTTGCTGCGAAGACTATTGGCTTAAACGCATACGCATAGCCTCAACCAGAGCAATTGAACAAGTCAGGCGTATGACTGGCATCATTAATAAATCTAAAGGTATCTATTGCAGTGACGCTGCACGTGACAATTGGATTTGGCATAAAGAACAATCTCAGGAATATCTCGAAAACACATTCATTGAAAATGAAGACGGCCAATCATTTTCCCTTGCTGAAATCGCAAAGACCAATGTGTCCAATCCAACCATTCGTCGGTGTGAAATGATGACCCGCATAAGAGGCTTTGAAGAAGTAGCAAAATTCAATGGTGACTTAGGCGATTTTTATACCATCACAACACCATCAAAAATGCACTCACACAGCACTACCGGTATTAAAAACTCTAAATACAACAACACAACGTCTAAACAGGCAAATGACTACCTCTGTAATGTATGGGCTCGTATTCGCGCAAAACTCGAAAGGGAGCAAATAAAAATATACGGCATACGAGTTAGTGAACCTCATCATGATGCAACACCACATTGGCATTTATTGCTATTTACTGCCCCAGAACACCGAGAACGTTCAAGAGAAATTATTCAACACTATGCAATGCAGGAAGATGGGACAGAAGCTGGCGCTGAAAAACATCGATATAAATGCGTCCCTATTGATCCAGCTAAAGGTGATGCGGCTGGTTATATAGCTAAGTATGTTGCTAAAAATATTGATGGTGAGTTTATCAAAACCGACTCATACGGCAATGAAGCCAAATCATCAGCTCAGCGGATAACTGCATGGGCAAACCTTAATGGTATTCGTCAGTTTCAATTCATTGGTGGCCCAAGTGTGACATTGTGGCGACAACTTCGTCGTGCAGAAGCACAAGACAATCAAGAATTAGAAGCTTGCCGCAAAGTAGCCGATGCATCCGATTGGGCTGCTTACGTGTTACTCATGGGTGGTATTAATAAGACTCGCCTAGAACGCCCTATTCAACTTGAATATGACTTACCTCAAACTGACATTGATTATGAAACTGGTGAGCTAGTATTCCGCACAGGTCGCTATGGTGAACCGTTATCACCTCAAATCACAGGATTCAAAGTGGGGAATAACTTCATCCCTATCAAACGCAAACTCTGGACTATAAAACCGTCACCACCTGATGATGATTGCTCACTCGCGCCGGAGCGCGCGAGAGAGCAATCATCAGCGGGTGGTCGCTTTGAACTTGGACTTGTGTAAATAACTGTACGGTAACTATCTAACTTGATAAATGAGCAAATATGAAAATTGGAAGAAACGAAAAATGTCATTGCGGAAGTGGTAATAAATATAAGAAATGCTGCCTTTCAAAGGATGAAATTATTCAACAAGCTATGGACTCAATTGCCCGACAAAGAGATTTGGGCACTCAGGACGAATTTTTGAATGACCCTGAGCTAATTCAGTATTTTGGTTACAACCAAGTTCGTGCAGAAAACGAGTCTCCATTTGAATTACCAGAAGAAGGGCTGTGTTGCATGGTGTCTTCTGTTAATAGAGATATACAGCGCGAGATAAACTCAAAGCTAGATTTCCCGCTGCTACAGCTGGGTAAGGGACAATGGGTAATCACCGCTAATATTGGACATGAAGTTAAATTCAGTGGCCCTTACGATTCAGATCAACTCGCGATGGAATCAGCTCGAGAAAAATTCGGTGCTGTTCGTTTTGTGTCTTCTCCTGAGATTCTTTAGGAAATTTGCTCTTTAACAATTTGGATTCACTTTTGTGAACGTTTTTAATATGGTATTTGGTGTTTTGATAGCATCCTTCAGCTGATATCAGGCAGCCCCCTAAATGTCTGCCTAACTGCTTAAAACGACGGGCGGCTTTGGAGCGATTAGGCATCGGTCAGTATATCTGATTGGAGCTACGGTTCCTGAGTTCAAAGTAGACATTCAAGAATTATAATTTCTACAATTACTTCAGGCCGTTAGCGACGAACAGCAATTATATTAAAAAAGTGAGCGTATAAATGGATAAATAGAATCAAATATAGTTCTCTTTTTTGCATCATATTTCTATATCGTTTGTAAGAAATAGCCACTGTTTTAATTGATCAATAAATGTCATCTAAAGGATTATGGTATGGATCAAAGCCATCGTTATGAATCACTTTCTTGATAAATCCGACGTCGATAAATTCATTTCCTCTCAATGTTAGCCAACTAAATAGTCTAACAATGCTATGAATCTCTGGTCGATTTTCACCTCGCCACGACAATAAGTGCTGCATTATTAACCTTGGCCCATCGTCAAGCTCTTGCAGCTTATTTTTTACACCTAAAGGCATAGAATCAAGATTTCGTAATGCTGTTACGTCTTTAATATCTTTAAGGTCAAAAGGGATTTCTCCGAAAATAATCTTATACGCAAAAACTGCGAAAGCCCAAGTATCATAATTAAGTGTTTCTGAGCCTTGCTCTAAAAAATCCGGAGGCATGGATGTAAATGAAGTTAATAATCTCTTGTTATTGTCTTGAAATACAAGGTCCTCTTCTGCATCGCGTTCAATTCTGAACGGCACTTGTTCCAGCTTTGTAGTGGATTGACAATTTCCTAAATCTAAGAACTTTATTCTAGGATCATTTTCAATACGGTCTCCATCGTACTCTGGCATAATATAATCTTCTAGAAGTAAAATATTACTTGGGTGTAAGTCTCTATGCGTATAGCCAGTTTGATTAAAATAACTGAGTCCTGAAGCAACCCTAAATAAAAGCAAAAATTTTTCTTCGAGTGAATAATTCTCTGTCTTAATATCCGATAACAACGTACCTTCTTCGTAAGAGTAACCAAAGCAGAGTACCATCCCAGAAAAAAACTCTTTCATGTTCATTGCAATACTGGGTAGGGGGTAACTTGTTATTGGTCCTACAAAGTAGAGAGGCTCTTTTGATGAGTTGTTACCAAAATCACGGTTGAGATAGTTGTGGCTCAGAACGGAATATTCCAACTTAAACCGTTCTCGCTCAACGCCATTTCTCGGCGAGATTAAGAACTTAACTACAATCCTATTTTTCCCCTTTGAATACAAACTACTTAATGCGGACTCTCCGCCCAATGATTTTTCAAAAATAAAACCATCTATATTTAACAAACCTAGTTGAGATAACAGTTCGTAATTAGAATCAGTCAATGTTTTTAACCTTAATCTTTTGGTTTGATAACATAACTTCTCCCATAAAATTTCTAGGCAGTTCATAAATATTGTGTACCATTTGATAATTGAGAGAGTCTAACTTATCAGCAAGTGCAGAGTAAGGTTCACAGTCAGTTGTAAAAAAGGCTTTGGGTATTATGTCTAGAAAATCATTGACTTCCTCACTAAATATTAGGGAATTGTCACCTTCAACTAACTGTATCTCTAGTAATGCCCCCCCAGCTTCAACGTGTTGTAAGGCATGCGCTTTGCTAGGAGTACAAAAAGTTGTCTCACTTCTAGCTTTAATCCCAAACTTACATTTAAACCATTTATCAGCAAATAGGTGTACATTTTTTGGGGTGTTTTTTGGATTTCTTGGACGTTTTAGATTTTCATTTTCAACGATACCGTCCTTCGTTTGATAATTAATACCTCTATATAATTTAATCATGCCTTTCCAATTATTGTTAGGATATACGTTTCTGGGTGTACGGTTTGTATTAGCAACAAGTATTAAAACTGACAACACAGCTACCGAAACGACACGGACTTTCAGATTTGATTTTGTTCAGTTTCTTTAAGATGACATATCAATCCCAATCAAATGCAGTTGGTATTGTTATCTAAGATGCTGCCCAATTTTATTTATGTGGTCAAAACTAAAGACATGCTCTTGGGGAGCAATTGCACATTTCCCAACATAACGTCCTTTAAACTCTCGGCTTTTTTCAATAAAAAGTTCATCACCACATAATCCGCAGCGGCCTTCAAAAACCAATAATTCAATGACTTTTGGTCTCAATGCGTCTGAGTTAAATTTAGGTTTGCGAGTAGTAACGAAGAATAGGTTTTTAATTCTAAAGGGCGTAAAGATATCTGGCGCTTTTGATACTCCTTTTTCCATTAGCTCATACATTTGATAAAAAAGACCAATAGAAGCAGCCAAAATAACACCGATAGTCAATCCAGCAGTAATGCCACTAACTAGCCCTTTTAAAATAATATATGGAATCAATGCGAGAGAACAAACACAAATAACTGCAACCGAAAAAAACCAAAAGGCGTTTCTACCTTCAAGTTCAACTTTCATCAGACCTTTCATCCACCAATTGGGTTTTGGAATTTTAACTGTTTTATAGATTGTGATGCTGGATACATTATGAGAAGTGATATGCGAGCTAGTCTTCAACGTCAATCCATGCGTAGTTTTAACTCCGCCTTTTACATCATCTGAATCAAAACTCAGCAAATGTTTGCTACCTGACTCTATTAAATACTTGGACAAATTAGAGTCTTCATCCAACAAATTAATCAATTGCGGACGATACTTTCTAATAGTCGCGGCTGGTTTATCAGGATCGGATGAACTAGACCACGCAAGGCCATATAACTCATCATGAGTAAATCGAATATCAGTTAAGTCTACGCCATTGTTTATAGAGTCCAACGACTTAGATGACATCTGCTCTAATAGTTCTTCCGCCTTTTTCAGATTGTTCCGGTTAATTTCAAAATACTTATTTGTTAACACCAAAACATCTCTCAATCCCTGTATATCAATAACTTCAGACATTCCTTAGCCTCTTTTGTAACGGGTTTAGTACGGGTATATCACCTGTTTTACCAGACCTTTGAGTACCAATCTACCCCTGTCGAAACCAACAGGAGTAAATATATGTACGTAACAACCAACAAACTTTCAGAAATGATTGGCTACACGCCAGAAGCAATCCGCAACAAGGTTAAAAAGGGTGTATGGCACAAAACCATCCACTACATAAAAGCACCCGATGGGCGTTTGATGATGAACGTCGAAATGATCAACAAATGGATAGAAGGCAAAAGCTAATGGCAGTTAAAGAAGTAAAAAATGGATATGTAATTGATTTTAGTGTTGAACAACAACGATATAGAGAAACCATCCCTGCTCCGCACAGTAAAACGATTGAAAAAAAACTGTCTGACCAAGAAGCCATTTATAAAATGGCAATTACGATTAGTGACAAATCTTACTTAGTTAAATACCCCAATAGTAAGATTCTACAAAAAGCGTTTCGATGTGAATCCGATACATTCACCATTGATCAATATTCAAGTATCTGGTTTCAGCAAAAACAACGTAACTGGTCTCACACCACTATTCGAGGTTATAGTCAAAAATACAACTCATATATCAAGCCAAATTTTGGTCATATGCTGCTCAAGGATTTTAAAGCCAGTATGTTTGATGAATGGGCATCACAACAAACTTTATCAGGAAAATCAATAAACGAAGCTCGCAATGTTTTAAATCAAATATTTAAACGTGCCTTTTATGATGAAGTTATTGATTTCAATCCAGTTGAGCGAATTGAGCGTTATAAACAAGACCACAAAGAGCCAGAACCATTTAGTAAATGTGAGATTAGCAAGATACTAAATGCCCTTGAAACACCTTATCGCGAGTTTTTTCAATTTGCTATATGGACTGGATTACGCACCGGTGAATTATTGGCGCTACGCTGGCAAGACATTGACTTAGACAATAAACTTGCGCACATCCGTAAGAATATCACCCATGGTAAAGAAAAAGAGCCAAAAACGAAAGGGAGTATACGTAAAATTGAACTACATCCAGATGCGTTAAAAGCGCTGAATACGATAAGAAGTTCAAAATACTTTGATAATTATAGAGTATTTATTGACCCAAAAACTCAAACCACGTACAAGTATGCTGACGGGTTAAGAAAATACGTTTGGATACCGGCACTTAAATCTGCTGGCGTTAAATATCGCTATCCATACCAATGTAGGCATACTTTTGCTTCCATGATGTTATCTGAAGGAAGAAATCCATTGTGGGTTGCTTCCCAAATGGGGCATATTGGCCTAATGATGATAAACAAGGTTTATGGACGCTGGTTGCCGAATTAACATTATTTATTTTCTGCTAAAAGTATTTGGAAATAATAATAATAGTAACTAAAAGGAGTTTAGATTGAGATTTTCAGAATTTTATAAATTGAACAAAACACAAGCATACTTAGACTTTGTTGATATTGATTTAGAAACTGACCTAGCTATATTTATTGACCCAGTATCCCTTAAAAGTTTAAAAACACCTTGGGGTGCAGAAATATCATATTTTCTAAAACACTATTTTACAGCCGTCTTAGATTGTATTAAAAGTGGCAAGGACGACGAAGCAAAACATCTGTTAACTGGCCTAAGTGAAAGTAACGAATTTCATTTAGGATATTCAGCTCAGAAATCACGAGGGCATGCGTTTGGAACTAAATCAGCCGCATTGGTTTGGAAAGCCCTTACTCAAAGCAAAGCTGCAAAAAGTGGCTTGTTAGAAGATCTTGAAGATACGGCCTTATTAATACATGGCATTGGTCCAGACATGATATCCGATGCTATATGCAATATTATTCGAGGCCCACTAATAAAATATACTCAAGACATGTGTAAATACTATGATGTCCCTCTAGAACCAAACATTCCTTCAGGACTTATTTGGGATGTAGATTCTTCGAATTGGAGACAAGAACAAGTCCAATTACCTGTGGCTGGAAAATATGGAAAAGTTTTACTAATACCAAAGCTTTTGGCTCGTCATAGAATGAATGTTGATGCTGGAGGTTTCTATACACACTATATTCTACCGGCCATGCAACAAGAACATCTGTTAAATAAATCTGCGTTAGTACAAAACTTGAAAAACGGAAGCGTAATCGTTACTAAAAAGTCTTTAAGAGAGAAATACGGTGAAACTAAACTTAACATAGTTGATCAGACAGTCATAAGACCGGAAATATTTAAAGAATATAAGAATGAAAAGAATTCAAAACCGTCACCACCAATAACATCAGAAAGTTTCGCAAAACTTGAAAATCAAAAATTACCGGATGTTGCTGAGTTATCAAAACAACTTAGAGAAATACCTACAGGTAGAGAAAGCTCAAAGATTTACGAAGACAAAATTGAAGAAATTTTAACTTATATATTTTACCCATCTTTATGTAAACCAAGTAGAGAACAAGCGATACACAATCATCGTAAAAGAGTAGATATTCGTTATCATAACGAAGCTCGAGTAGGTTTTTTCAAATGGCTATCTGATCATTACACTTGCCCATACATATTCGTAGAATGCAAAAACTATGGAAAAGAAGTAGGTAACCCGGAAGTTGATCAGCTCTCAGGGAGATTCGGACCGAGCAGAGGAAAAGTTGGGTTACTTGTATGTAGATCCATTGAAAACAAAAAAAGCTTAATGAACCGATGCAGAGATACTTGCACTGACGATCGTGGTTACATCATTGCATTAGATGACGATGATATTATAAGATTACTTGAAGAGAATGATAATAATAAGCGCTCTCAATCATTTGTCTCTTTAAATAAATTATGGGGCAATTTAATAAATTAAGCTAAAATCCTGTAATCTAAGATATAAGTTGATGAAATTATGAAATATTTTAAGGGTTCGAGTCCCGCCAGCTCCACCAACTCGATAATTAAAGCCGCTTTTTAGCGGCTTTTTTTATGTCCTAAAATCAATAAATAGTAGCTCCTCGTATACACGTTTGAGCTTGATACCAACTATAAAACCCATCATAAACAACAGGCATGATTACTCTCCTGATACTTCTATTTAGAAACTCACACTTGGCATCAACCCTATTGACTCTACTCTAGGATGATGTTGGTAGACGCCCAGAGGTGTATTAAAATATATGGATCACTTATCTCATGACCTAACTTACGAAGATATCCATCATGAGATTAATTAGTTTAAAAGAAGCCATGGATTACAGCGGGTTAGCTCGCTCAACAGTATACAAATACGTAGTAACCGTAACCTTTCCAAAGCCAGTTCCATTAGGTGAAGGCTCAGTGGCCTAGATTCAAGCTGAAGTAGAAGTTTGGATAAATAGTAGAATTGATAATCCCTTTAACTGAATTGCCAATAAAGCCTGACCAATGTTGTAATAGTGATAACTAGTGCATATTACTAGGTAACCACATTAAGTTTTCGTACACCTTATTGATAAGTGTAAATATAGTCATAGCATTTCTTGCAGTTTATAGGAGGGGAGAATTGAAGCTAAGTACAGAAGAGCAGGCTATCAGTGCTAGAGCAGTCAGATTTGCTAAGAAAAACCGTACTTCAATATGTCGCAGGTTGACCGACAGTACAATTTACCTCCCTGAAGAATCACCAGTATCGGTATTTATGAGTGGCTCTCCTGGTGCAGGTAAAACAGAATCATCGAAAGAACTGGTTGCATCGATCTCAGATGATGAAACTCCAGTTCTTCGGCTCGATCCAGATGACTTGAGAGAAGAATTTGAAGAATACAATGGATCAAACTCTTACTTATTTCAACGTGGGATTGTGACTTTAGTTGAGAGATCTTTAGACTATATTTTCAAGAATAATCAGAGTTTTATACTAGATGGTACGCTTGCGAGTTATCATGTTGCAGAAAAGAACATTCAGAGGTCTTTAGACAAAGGAAGGGATGTACTAATAATCTTTGTTTATCAACATCCTAAACTAGCTTGGGAGTTTGTAAAAGCTAGAGAAAAGGTTGAAGGACGTAAGATTTTACCTGAACATTTTGTAGAGCAGTTTATTGGTTCTCAAAATGTTATCCAAACGTTGAAAGATAAGTTTGGTAAGAAAATTAAAGTCGATTTACTTATTAAATATAATGATGGTACAACAAGAGCCTATCATAGCAATGTTAGTAGCTTGAAACCTTATATTAAACCGAGCTATACTGTAGAAGAAATAAGCGAAATCGTGAAAAAATGAGGATTATGAGGAGGCTTTATGTTTAATTTTAGTAGTAAAAAGGTTGCTTCAACACCCTTGTCTAACTTTGTGAAGAACACGTCTTCTAGTGATAAAAAGAAAGTCTATAACAAAGTTATAATTGCTGCATCTGAGTCCCAAAACACGACTATTGAAAAAGCAAAAGCGGTTGAATAAACCGTTTTGCATATTTGTACCAACTCGATAATTAAAGCCGCTTTTTAGCGGCTTTTTTATGCTTCGATTTTAAACAATATTCTGGCAGTTCCCTGACAACTCAATTAAAAGTCTCTTGATCTTCTCTCCAATTAACGCCCACTAAACACCGCAGCACGTTTCTCTAAAAACGCCTGCCCACCTTCTTTGGCGTCGTCGCTGTTGGCGCAAATTTCTTGTAGGCGGGCTTCTATGCTGATGGTGTTAGCTAAATCATGGCTCATTGCGGCATTCATTGCTTCTTTGGCGTATCGTAGTGATAGCGGGGCTTTTGACGCTAGTATTATGGCCATAGCTTTAGCTTCTTCCATTAATTTGTCTGCTGGCACCACCTTGTTACATAAGCCCAATTGCAAACAATCTGTCGCTTTTAACTTTTCGCCAAAGGCGATCAGTTCAAAGGCTTTTTTACGGCCAATAGTGTGGGCTAGATGCCAGGTTGCGCCACCGTCGGGGATCAGGCCGATAGCTGCAAAAGCCTGATATAAGTATGCATCGTCGGCCATTAGCGTTAAGTCACAAGCCATGGCAAACGCGCTACCAATACCGGCAGCAGCGCCATTTACAGCACTTATCCATGGTTTTGGGGCGTTGCTGATTGCCATTAATACGGGTTTGTACTGTTCGTTTAGGCCATCTTCAACACTTGCACCTTCGGGTAATGTTTCGGTGAGATCTGCGCCAGCACAAAATGCTCGACCCACACCTGTGAGAATAACCACGCGTATGTTGTCATCTTCATTAACTTCTTTTATTGCTGAACCTAATTCCGCACGAATACTTGCTTCGATAGCATTTAAACTGACGGGACGGTTAAAACTCACAGTTGCAATTGGCCCGTCGCGTTCTATCAAAATAGATTGGTGTATCGTCATTGTATTTATAGTTTCCTTGATAGTTCTTCTTTAAGTACAAACTTTAATACCTTGCCTGCCGGATTTCGTGGCAGTGCTGGCACTTTATGTAATTTAATGGGTAATTTATAGCGAGCCAAATGTACTTCAGCGAATCCCCTTAGGTCTTCCAAGTTCACATCAGCGCCTTCCACAAGGGCAATCACAGCTGTTACTGCCTCACCCCATTTTTCATCGGGTAAACCAATTACAGCGACTTCAGCGATTAGTTCATGTTTATAAAGTACACTTTCAACTTCAGCGGGATAGACGTTTTCGCCGCCAGTTATCACCATGTCTTTGAGTCGGTCACAAATAAATAAGAAACCGTCTTCATCCAGATAACCAATATCGCCAGAATGAAACCAGCCCTTATCGTCTATGGCTTTTGCCGTTGCCTCGGGTCGGTTCCAGTAACCTTTCATTACATTGGCTCCAGAGATACAAATTTCCCCATGCTCCATGACTGCTAACTCTTGGTTGTCATCATTCACTATTTTAAGATCTGAATAAAACGCAGCTTGTCCGGCTGAGCCAAGTTTGCTTATCGCCCATTCAGGGGTTAGCAAAGAGGCAAAAGGTGAGGTTTCAGTTAAACCGTAGCCTTGGCAAAAGTTAATTTCACGTTTGGAATATAAGCTCAGTAGTGATTCAGGAACCGGCGCAGCTCCACACACCAACATCTTAATGCTGCTTAAATCAGTATTATCAAAGTCTGGATGCTGTGACATAAACAAAAACATCGCAGGTGCGCCAAACATACTGGTTACTTTGTATTTAGCAATATTTTGCAAAACCAAACCGGGATCAAAATTTCTGATCAGTACTAACTTGGAACCCATCATAAAACTCTGCAGAGTCATTACGTTTAAGCCGGCAATATGAAACAACGGAGCGGCGGTTAACACTACGTCATCTCTACCACCGCCATAAGATAGCTGGGCGTTAATGTTGTTCCACATAATATTACCGTGGCTGAGCATCACACCTTTAGGTAAGCCGGTTGTGCCAGAAGTATACATAATCACGGAAGTATCATGCTGATCAACAGCAACGGGGTTTTGTAGAGGTGCGGCATCAATACGCTCATTTGTTAATGAACGCCAACCATCAATATTAGACTCGGCACCAAAGTATTCTCGACAACAAAGTTCACTTTTAACGGGGTCAATCACTTCCTGCATAGGGGCATCACAGACTAGGGTATGTACTCCCGCATCGTTAATGATAAATTTTAACTCTTCGGCGGTAAGCCGAAAATTAAGGGGTACAAAAATAGCGCCCAGCGCATTAGCTGCAAACAATGTTTCAAGAAAGGCTGGTTGATTAAAACCAACAAAAGCCACCCTGTCTCCCATACATACACCCGATTCTTGCAATAATGTAGCCTGCCGCCTTACAAGTTGCGCAAAACCACCATAGGTAAAGGTTTTGTCTTCAAAAATCATTGCTGTACGTTCTGGGTTTAATTGGGCGCGACGTAACATGCCAATGGCAATATTGGGTTCGATTTCAGGTTTATGCATAGTGATCTCGTTGTAATGATAATTGCACAGTTATTTGCGTTTACATTGTGATAACAAACAGAAAAACGCAAGGAAATTTCGATTATTATCTAAAATACCAAGAGATGTATTTATATAAAAGGAATTAGAGGCATAGCTGTAGAAAAGATCAACAAATAAGTTCGTTGCATGAATTTTAGTTTTCTATTTGGGCTTGATGTTATTGAGATCCTTTTGGGATATTTATACTGGTAAGAGGACAAAACTAACCACTCATTTTTTAACCTATAAAAAGTCAAAACTGCCACTTTAGACCAAAGCTATATCTAAGGTGCAAGTCCCATGGCACATAAACTTTCGCCATAATTGGGAAGTAAACCTCTGATTATTGCGGGCGCAATATTTAGCCAGCGCCAAACTAAAAGCACAAAATACATACAAATATCAGTATCTTCTGACTAAATATTGAGCTAATGTTAAATTCTTGTGAATTATTTTAGCATTAATTGTTAGTACTTTTAATGTGTCAAAAAATAAAAGTTTTGCAATAAGGAAAGATATTGATGAGTAACTTTTCTCAGGTACATGAATTGCTGCTACATAGTCAACAATTGCATACCCGTACCGGAAAGTTTTACAGCAGTTTATCAAATCAAGCTAATAATGAGCGAGTTAAGATGCTGCTCAATACTTTAGCCAATCACGAGTCAGGTTTGTCATCTTCATTGCAGGCTTATATTAACAAAGCGCCCGACAAAATACTCAACACTTACTTTCAATTTGATCACGAAAACAATGTAGAAGAATTGTTTGTCACTCATTTTGAGGTGGCTCAAGTAAATACTGATGATGTAGAAATAATGGCCACCGCTTTCGACGATTATTTTTGCCATCTATATTCAGAGATGCAGCAAGCGGTCGACTGTGAATTGGTTCAGGATTTATTTGAAAATTTACATGAGCACATGCTGGAAGAGAAAAAGAAATTATCTATCGATATTTATTCGATGTTGGATATGTAACAGGTTTTTAGTATTGCAGATTTATTTATCAATACTAGTAGTACTAGTTCAATAATTTGAGGAAGAGTTTTTATTAGTACAACCCTAGTGGAACTGATAGTCAGTAGATCCAAAAAGGGGAGATTTCGGCAATAACGACCGAGAGACTAAAACGTATTTTTTAGGGGAATGAACATGATACAAGCGCTGAGCGAACTATGGCCGATTCTGTTGTATTTCACTTTTACACTTTTGTTATTGGCCGCAGTAATGTTTGCGTCATCACTTCTAGGACCCAGAACAAAAGGCCATTCTACTCACTTACCTTATGAGTCAGGCATTTTATCTTTGGGTGGCGCTAGGGTTAAGTTTGCCAATCACTTTTTTCTATATGCCATTTTCTTTGTAATTTTCGACCTCGAAACACTCTATCTTTTTGCCTGGGCCATCTCCTTTGAACAAGTAGGTGTCACCGGCTTTATAGAAGCACTAGTGTTTATGATTATTCTGTTAGTCGCCCTTGTTTATTTGTGGCGTATTGGCGCACTCAACATTCTTAAAAGACATCTGCCGGAGCAACGTTAATGGATTGGAATCTCAGTGACCCTAATAAAGCGCCACAAAATATCCCGGTTTTAGATGAAAGTGTTCAAGAAGACATCAAAAAAAACGTCATATTTACCACCCTTAACAACATGATCAATTGGGGCCGGAAAAATTCCATCTGGCCATTTAACTTTGGTTTATCATGCTGTTACGTAGAAATGGCCACCAGTTTTACGGCCCGCCATGATATTGCTCGCTTTGGAGCAGAAGTGATTAGAGCCACGCCACGTGAAGCGGATTTGATTGTTATTTCAGGCACAGTATTTCGCAAAATGGCACCAGTAGTTAAACATTTGTACGATCAATTACTCGAGCCAAAATGGGTAATATCCATGGGGTCATGTGCTAATTCAGGCGGCATGTATGACATATATTCTGTGGTACAGGGTGTTGATAAAATATTGCCCGTAGATGTGTACGTTCCAGGATGCCCTCCTCGCCCAGAAGCGTTAATGCAAGGTTTAATGTTATTGCAAGAGGCAATTGGCCGTGAACAGCGTCCGCTAAGTTGGGTCGTTGGAGAACAAAATGTTAGCCAAATAGCTAAGCCCAGCCAACGAGACATTCATAACGTTGAACGTATGAAAGCTAGAGATCTCACTCCGCCGGATAGAGTGTAGTTATGGCTGAAACTATGGCGCAACCTTCGAACCCAGATTTACTTGCTGAGATCAAAGCCTGCTTTGCTGATGCTGTGTTAAATGAAGAGCAGACAGCCGATGAGATCCTAACGATTTGGGTAACAGCCCAAGATTTAAAACCTCTGTGTAAAGTATTACGCTCCAAACTGAGCCAACCTTTTGATTTTCTATTTGATTTAACCGCTATAGATGAAACCACTCGTCAGCATAAAGTGATCCCCCATAGACGTGATTTCACTGTGGTGTATTTGTTGCGCTCTTATGCACGTAACCAAGACTTACGCATAAAAGTAGCACTTACAGCGGACGCAAAAGAAGTCGCCAGTGTTAGTTCTATTTGGCCAAATGCAAACTGGTACGAACGGGAAGTATGGGATTTATTTGGGATAAAATTTAGCGATCATCCTTGTTTGCGCCGGATCATGATGCCTACCACTTGGCAGGGTCACCCTTTATGTAAAACCCATCCGGCTCGCGCTACCGAAATGGGCGAATATAGTCTGTCTGATGACACCCGCGATTTGGAACAAGAGGCTTTAAAATTTAATCCCGCTGAATGGGGCCTCAAACCACAAGGTAATCCAGAAGAATTTATGTGGCTGAATTTAGGCCCAAACCATCCTAGTGTGCATGGTGTATTTAGGATCATGTTACAACTTGATGGTGAAGAAATTGTACAGGCCATTCCGGATATTGGCTACCACCATCGCGGTGCAGAAAAAATGGCCGAACGCCAAAGCTGGCATTCTTATATCCCTTACACAGATCGCATTGATTATTTGGGTGGGGTAATGAATAACCTACCCTATCTTATGGCAGTGGAAAAAATGGCAGGCATTGTTGTGCCAGAGCGGGTCAAGGTCATTCGAGTCATGATGTGTGAGATGTTTCGCATTCTTAGTCATTTACTGTTTTACGGTACTTTTGCTCAGGATATCGGCTCTTTATCCCCTATTTTTTACATGTTTGTCGACCGCGAAAAATTATTCGGCATAGTTGAAGCCATTACTGGCGCGCGTATGCATCCAGCTTGGTTCAGAATTGGCGGACTGGCTGCTGACTTACCTAAAGGTTGGGACAAGATGGTCACCGAATGGCTTGATTATATGCCAGCACGCATGGCCGATTACGACCAAATGGTGATGCAAAACAGTTTAATTAAGAAACGTGCAGTGGGCATTGGCGCTTACGATACCGCAACTGCTATAGACTGGGGTGTCACAGGACCAGGTTTGCGCGCTACAGGTTTTGATTGGGATTTACGTAAAAAGCGCCCTTATAGTGGTTACGAAAACTTTGACTTTGACGTGCCCCTAGGTACACGTGGAGATAGTTACGACCGATGTGCAGTACGGGTGGAAGAAATTCGTCAAAGCATGCGCATTATTCGTCAATGTGTGCAAAACATGCCAGAAGGTCCCTATAAAGCTGATCACGTATTAACTACCCCGCCTCCAAAAGACCGCACTATGCAGGATATCGACACCCTTATCCCGCACTTTTTAGGCGTCAGTTGGGGGCCGGTGATACCTGCAGGTGAGGCCATGATGGAAGTAGAAGCAACCAAAGGCAGCAATGCCTATTATCTGACAAGTGACGCCAGCACTATGAGTTATCGCACGCGCATTCGAACCCCTTCTTTCCCACACTTACAAATGATCCCGGTGATGGCCAAAGGCCAAATGATTGCCGATTTAATTGCCACCATTGGCAGTATAGATTTTGTTATGGCGG
>TARA_R110002153_G_scaffold122723_3_pt1 | contig 16177 bp, 23 predicted proteins | sample TARA_R110002153 | Tara Oceans TARA_R110002153 (sample SAMEA4398193) | marine metagenome | biome: Polar Biome; feature: [SRF] surface water layer (ENVO:00010504); material: water (ENVO:00002006), including particulate matter (ENVO:01000060) such as... | depth 5 m
ATGCAGCTAGGGTTGATAGTGTAGGTAATACAGCGCAACTTCGCGGGTCGGTTGAGCTAACAGAGACAGGTAGTGCAGCCCCTTTTGATATTAATGCTAGCTACACTTTTTCCGCGTGGATTAAGGCAGAGGCCGCTGATAATTTTGAGCTACGTGTTTCATACGTTGATAGTGTTTCGGCTTTTTCGAATAGTGTAAATGTGCTTGGTGTTCAAGTCATAGCAGCATTAACTACTGGCTGGACTAAAATAGTCTATACAATCCCTATGGGCGCTATATCTCCTGCCGCTACTAATACCTCATTGTGTTTTTCGCTTAGGATGGAAACGTCTGATGTGTTCTTTAAGATAACAGGTATTAAGTTTGAAAAAGGCAGCGTAGCAACACCCTATCAACCTAGACCAGCAGCCGAAGAGTTGGCTTTGTGCCAGCGGTACTATCAGATAAAAAATATAGGGGAAACATTTAGATCTGAAGTTAATGTAACCCGCCGCTGGAGTGTTGGTTTTATGACTCAAATGAGGGATGTGCCTGCTATTACGCTAACCATGGCCACTGATAGTGGTGGAGCAACGACAACTGGTAATCAGAACACTGTCAATTCAATGGAGCTAGGTTTCACTACAGGTGGTGCAGGAACATACACCAAGCGCGGATCAGCAGCCTTAGACGCGGAGCTATAATATGAAGACATATAATACAAATGAAGACGGTAGTTTATCAATTGACAATACAACTATCCCAAAAAGTCATAGGTTCTACGCCCAAGCATTGGCAGAGGTCGAAGCAGGCGAAGCAGAGATACTACCTTATGTTGAGCCTTTACCAACAGCAGCAGAGCTAGCAGCTCCTCATCTAGCTTACCTAGTTGAGACTGATTGGTACATCACTAGACTTACTGAGACAGGTGTAGTTGTGCCTGATGAAGTGTTAAGACTACGTGGTGAAGCTAGACTCGCTATATAACTAACAAACTAAAAGTACGTTTAACGGCTTTAGTGAGTTATCATATCGGCTTGCATTAAGTACAAAAAGATAGTTATACGACGCTAGAGACAGCAACTACCTTGTGAAAACAGCTAAAAACATAGAGCCAGAAGATTACGTTACCAGAGCCGTTGAAATAGACGGCTGGATTCAAGACGTAGCAGACCAAGCTAGCGGGGAGTTCACCGCGGCTGAGTTAAAGGCTTGTCTTGAATCGGGTAGTTATCGCGGGTTCTTTTTTATTGATGACGATGTGACGCTAGGCATTTTTATCTGTACTAAGACTGACTACGCCTACGGTGGATGCTTATCTGTCGTGGGTGCAGCAGGCGCTACAAATAATGGTTGGGCGGAGCTAACAGACATCTTTAACTATATCGCTAAGGTGGCTGGATGTGTTAGATTTGAGATACGCGGCAGACGCGGATTCTTACGTGCGTTAAAGCCCCATGGTTGGGATGAAACGTATACCGTAATTGGGAAAGACGTGTTTTAGGGGAGTGGCAATGGGTGATCTAACCAAGAACCTGAGTAGACATGAGTTTGAATGTGAGTGCGGTTGCGGATTTGATACCGTGGATTTCCTTCTGGTTGACTGGCTACAAAAGGCTGTAGAGCATTTCTCTTGTGAGTTCAGCCAAGACGTCTACGTTGTTATCACCGGTGGTAATAGGTGTCCTGAGCATAACGAAGTCATCGGCGGTTCGGCTAACAGCCAGCACATATACGGTAGGGCTGCGGACCACAAGTTCTATTTTAAAGACTCCAAGCAGCAAATAGACCCTGAAATAGTAGCTGAGTATTACGAAGAAGAGTACCCGAATATCTGCGGTTTAGGCCGCTACCATAATAGAACGCACATAGACTGTCGCGGCTCTGCTGCTAGGTGGGGTAAATCATGAGCATATTCACAGCACTACTCGGCCCGATAGCCGATCTAGGCAAGACGTACCTAAGTAACAAAGCTGAGGAAAAGCAGGCGAAGCACCAGTCTAAAATGAGCGTTATCCAGAATGATGCAGACTGGGAGTCAAAAATGGTTGATGCGTCTGCAAACTCGTGGAAAGATGAATTTTGGACCATAATATTGGCCATTCCATTATTCAGTGTAGGGTACGCAATCGTGGCAGATGACATGACAGTAATAGCTAGAGTAGAAGCAGGGTTTGTTGCTTTAGCCGGTTTACCTGAGTGGTACCAGTATCTATTGTTCGTAGCTATAACCGCTAGCTTTGGTGTAAAAGGCGCGTCAAAACTAATGGGAATGCGAAAGTGACTGACCCAGATACTAATAAACGATTCGATAGGCTGGAAGTTAAGTTAGACAAGCTAACAGAAGTACTGACTAACGTGGCCCGTGTTGAAGAGAAACTAAACAGCGTAAATGCAAGACTCAAGCGCCACGAGTTTCGCCTCGATGAAAACGAAAAGAAGACCGAGGAAGTAAGCGACCAAGTAACCACGAATAACCAAGTAATAAAAGTAGGTCAGGCTATTCTTCTGTCACTATGGGCCGCCTTGGTTAGCTCTATCGCCTACACTTTTAGAGACTGACCAGTACCCTAAAAGTAAATAGCTATACTATCGTCGGTAGTTATGCCGTGTCCCTGAAGAGTTATACGCCACTCGCCTTCACCCATATGCGGTTCAGGGTTAGCGATACGGTGCGGGTGCTTACCTGAATGCAAGTACATCTTGCCTAGTTGGTATGGCAGGTAGCTTGGCTCTGGGATACCACCCAACTCATTTAAGCGCTCTAGCTCTTCACCACTATGGTTCCACCAGAAGTCAATCCCACCGCCGTTCTTAGGCAGCTCTACTGCTATGGTAAACGAGAAAGGGGCGTCCCACTTAAAGGCCGACAAATCTATCCGCTCATACGGTTCGTCGGTATGTATGTGGCCCTTAGTTGCGCCTACCTCATGGTTGAATATATGAAAAGACGGCAGCCCTACATCTTTAGCGAACATACCTATCTCTGTGTCAAAGGCAATATGCAGCGCATCCTTGACGTAGTTAAAGTACTTACCGAAGTAAGCAGAGATTATCGGGTTAAAAGCGTTAGCTATTGCGGGGTACGCCAAGACGTCATCCTGATATGTGGCAGCGCCCAGCGTCCAAAAGTTCCCACGGTTTACATGATAGGCCGATAGCTCTTTTACTGTTGCTGCTATCTCTAGGCACTGGTCGGCGTCAAATACCGGTAGGACTATGAAGTCACTATTGCCTGCTGTTTTGTTTACTTGTTTAGTCATTAGCTTCTCTCTCGCGTCGTTTAATCTCTCGGTCTAAATACCATCGGGCTTTCTTCAAGTCCTCGATTGGCTTCCCTTTCTGGTCACACCGCCAAGCATACTTAACGGCGTTACCGATATTAAAATTCATGTGTTCAGTTACCTCAATACACTCAATACCTGAAGGGTGTCGAGTGTAGTGCGGCGGGTCGATAGCACTCATTTTCCATACCTCTGTTTAAATTTAACTTCAGTCTTCAATGGTAACCCTTCTGCCCAGTCAGGCACAAAGTCCATTATTTCTTGTATGTCGTCAGCGCAGTTGCCCTCTGCTACCAGTTCATCGTGACAATGTAAGATGATCGGTAGGTCAGTAGCATTCATCACCGCTTCACGCATTAGATCGGCAGCAGCACCTTGGGTAGCGTTCTCAATCAACACGCCTGCCGTTAGTGTACGCCGTGGCCATGGTTGACCAGACTTAGGCGGTACTGAGCCAGCCAACACGGTCAGCTCAAAACCTGTTTCGTCCCACGGGTACTCGACCTCTTCCATTCGGGGCTGGAAATAGCCCTGTAGGTTACCTGATGGTCTGCGCATCCACAACCAGTCGCCGTCGTCGTAGAAAAATTCTAGCTTACCGCAGGCATAGAGCGTATTCGGGTTACGGTACGCCTGCCATGCAGCACGTTTCAGCCCTTTCCAAAAGTCTTCACACCATTGGTTAGCTCTGCGCCACAGCTGTTTCAAATGCTCAGCTTCGTCATCGGTGTAGACCACGCCATACTTCTTCGCCATACGTTGTAGTGCGCCAGCACCGCCTGCAAACTGCATCGACAACGCAGCAACCTTACCTGCTTGTCTGTCGTCCATGCCCATACCTTCAGCCGTGTGGATATAAATATCACAGTCAGCACACTGGCAACCATCAGGGTGAACCACGCGAAACACATCAAGAACGTCCTGCGCTCTAGGGTCATCGGATAACCACGGACACATGCGCCCTTCAATCGCAGACCAGTCACCGAAGGTAACGCCATCGGCCGCGGTGATCGAGGCCCTAAGTAGGCGAGAGAGCGTTTTAGCTGGTGTTGGTATTTCGTAGTCGCCTAGCACGTCCTGAATCAGCTCTTCAGGCTCTTCAAAGGCGTCACGAATCATGTTGTGGACTTGCAAGCCTTTGCTTGTCCATCTAGAAGTAGCAGCGCCATGCCAAGTCAGCGCGTAGTTAACACGACCGTCGACGTGCGTGTTGACCATGTGGCCGTACTTACTGGTAGCACTGCCACCGGCGTCGTCAATCAGGTTCATCAATGCTTCGACATCAGGGTGCAGGTCGGCTGTGGCCATTAACTGGTCACGGTGTTCTTTATCAAACGAGTAAGTAGTTTTCTCATCTTCTTTGCCTTTGTTCTTCACAACCGCTAGCAGGGTTTTCTGTTTCTCGGTGATACGAGAGAATACCCACCGGTCACGGCTCTTACGGCTAGTAGCTTTCTCTACCGTCCCATCAGTTAGCTTTTGAATCTGATTGTTCACATCGGCCTTAACGTCATCGCTGTAGTTAAGTGCAGCGGTAGCGAACTCAACATCAATCGGTACGCCGAATGTACAGATGCGATGGTTGTTGTGGTACTCAGCCCACTCGCTGGGGGTTAGCTCGCGCATAATAGAACAGGCCATACGCATAGTGGCTACGTCCATGTTGCAGTAGTCAGTCATCAGCTGCTTGTCATCGTTCTCCCACGGCTGTCGTCCACGGCAACTGTATTGCATGACCAGTCGCTGGCCCTCCTTCTGCTTCTGGATGGGCAGGTTAATGGCTATGCACAAGTTCTTTAGCCCTGCAGGCAGGCCGTGGGCCATTGCTCTTGTAGCACTACAACGCCACTGGCTTAGCTTGGCCGCGGGTACAGGGAAGTCATTAGCAAGAATATAGTTCCAAATCTGTAAATCAAACTGCGCGTTATGTGCGTACATGGTGCCGCGGGCGTTGACGTGCTTAATGATACGAGCAGGGAATGGAGCGTTGTCTTCTGGGTACCAGCACTCTGGCTCTTCATCGTTGAAAGCGTAGCCAAGGCAGAGTACTTCGGTGGACTCGTCCTCGACGTAGCGCTGTAAGCCTTGGGTAGTCAGGTTGCACAAGCTCAGGGTTTCAAAGTCTAGCCACAAGATATCATCGCTGTTCATCGCAAGCCTCATAGCCTTCGGCCAGTGATTTAAGCAGGATGGACATTACACGTTCAACGGATAGCGCAGGAAATTTAAGGTGTATGTGGTGTACTAACTTACTGAGGCGAAAGTCGATCATTGCCTCAGCGTCTATAATTTGTTGTTCTAAAGTCATGGTGGTCAGCCTTGAAGAGAGTTAAAAAAGCCACCCGAAGGTGGCATTAGTGTTACTCAGCGCTTCGGCGACGGCGTTTCGTAGGTGCCGCTTCAGCTTCTTCAACTTCTTCTTCCCAAGGTGCTTCTTCAGCTTCTTCAACTGGCGCAGCTTTCTTCTTCTTAGCAGGCTTGTCCAGTTTAGTGGTGGCGCTTTCTAACGTGCCGTCTTCTGCCATCCAATCAACAACAGCGAATACAGGGTTAAAAATCTTACCCCATTCAGCGCTAGTGTAGTTTTCAGAGTTCAGCTCTACCACAGGGTAGAGATAAACAGACTCACCGCTGGCGGCCTTAAGCAAGAAGGCGTTAAGCACATCGTCACAACCCTTACGGCCACCATAAGTAGATGAACCAAAAGAAATGATAGTGTCGTCCTCGTCGGTGAAGGCTGCGTCAAACGAGCGTGACTCATTCGGGTGATCCATCTTGCCTTTAGAGTTTTCTTTACTATCCATTGCCTGCGGCAACGGTTGGTTAAACAAAACTTCTATCTTGGTAGGCTTACGCATATGCCACAAAGTCCAGCCGTGCATAAAGGTTTTCATGTTGACGACTACTGCTTCGCCAGTAATGTCTTCGTTCTCTTTACCATGAGTGAACTCACCCGTAGCAGAGTCAAAACGAACAAAAGATTTGCCGCCTGTGCCTGTTTGGGTTTGAACCACTTGGGCTGTGCTAGCCATTTGAGTTAGGTCAAGAGAGGATGCTGCGGTAGTAGGGAATTGATTACTCATAATATTTTACTGCCTTTTTAGTGTTACGTTTTAACTGCTTAGTTTGATTGTGTTGCATTGGCAACGAGAGCGATACTACGCTCCCGTTTTCAAATGTGCAACTGTTTTATTCACTTTCTAAAAACAAACTTACATTGTCACTGATAACATTCCTACCAACAGCAGGTCGTTTATCAGCTTCAGGTGCAAGCGTAGTGCCTGATGATACTTTAGCGATAAGGGGTTCAAAGCTTTTGAAGTCATAGCCGATTGCCTTACAGACTTTCTCGATCTGCGGCGCAGTCTTGAGCTTCATATCAAAGCCATCGGTCAGCTTCATCTTCTTAGCTTTGCGGATCTTGTCTTCTACTGCCTCTGGGTCAGTCCATACACGGCTAGCGCGTTTCTGTACTAGCTTCCATCCTTCAACCTGACCGCCTTTCTCTAGAGCTTCATGGGTTGCTGCCTTAACAGCCTTACACCATTTCTCTAGTTGGTCTACCATGCCCATCGCTTCAGACATGGTGGCGGCTACTTCAGGGTCGATAACTAAGGCACTGCGCGCTACTAACTTTTTAGTTTCGCACGTCGGTGCTGCTGGACAGTAATGGCAGTGCCCCCCTGCTTTAGCTTTAGGTTCTGGGCTTTTGGCTTCTTCAATCGCCTGCGTTAGCTGGTCGTAGAAGTACACTAGCTTTTCTGCACCGAACTCCCACACGTCAGCTTTGTTGCCATAAGCTTTAGGCTGCACTACGGCGAACACAAAGCGCTCTGCCTTAGCCAGCATACTTTTGGTACTGGGGTCTAAGCTGGCCGCTAGGGTGTAGAACAAGCCTTGCTTATTGTCTTCGGCCAATACGCCATGTCTGCCGAATTTCCAATCTAGCACAACCACGGTTTTACCATCGCCGCTGGCGCATATCATATCGGTAGATCCGCCGACTTCATCCTTCACAATTTCCATGAATGGCTCGATCATCATCTCGTCTATATCATACTTATCAAACACTGCTTCTGCTGCTTGATGCGCCATGATTGCCAGCTCTAACGTATCTTCACTGAATACGTGGTCACCGAAGGACGTGACGCCTAACTGATCTTCAAACGACACGGGGCTGTCGTAGAAGTTTTCCATGACAAGGTGCAGCATTGAGCCTTCATCAGCAAAGGTGCTACTGGCCTGTTTCGGTGCGTTAACTGAACGTGATACCCATGCTGGGCATTCGATTGTACGTTTTGCGGTACTGCCGCCGATCGGTAAATGACGCATAGTTTTTCTCTCTCTTAGTTTAGTTGGTGTTGTAAAATGTATTTCCGCCATTGCGGGTATAGCTCTGCTTGGCGTTTTATTTCCTCGTTTTTTGCTGTTGTGTACGCCTCGTATGCTTCTTCTTTTGTTGCGTAAGCCCCTATGTACTTTCGTCTACCTTGGTAGGAAAACGCGGCCTCGTAGGGCTTACTTCTCGCTCTCTTGTTAATGTTGACGCCTTTAGGTAAGCACCCCCTGCTGGCGGCACTGTCACAGAGCAAAGAGTTTAGGCTTGCGGGTATAAAAAGACAGGTATCTGGGGCATACACTGTGTTACCTTTAATCTTTAAGTCTTTGTCTAACGCTAGTCCCAGTGATTCTTGCTCCAACACCCAAGCCCTAAAAGTCATAAAACTTAACCAACTGCTTGTGACACTACATTTTTTATATGTAGGCTGATTTGCTTGGAAACTAGCGCTGTACGCGCGATTTAACATACTGCCCCACCTAACGTATATAGGGCATACAACCTGCTTACCTTCGATGCGTGGGTGCGTAAGGTAATTCGCATCATTAACACCCACGCCATGTACTAAGCTTCTTTTTCCTGCCATGTTGCTAATCCTTTAAGTGAGCTAAAAATAATTTCATGTTTTCTGCTTTGTCTTCGTGGCGCATATCAACCAAGTCATCAACCGTGTTGCGACACATCAATGTTGAAACGAAAGTGGGGTTTTTCTGCCCGTTACGGTGAAGCCTGCCAATGGCTTGTATTCTCACATCAGCAGACCATGGCTCAGCCATAAACAATAGGCTGCTGCATACGTGCTGAAGCCCGTCAACCCCGTGGCTAACTGTCAGCTCTTGAGCAACCAATAGCTGCACCTCGCCTGCTTTAAACTGCGCTAGTGCCGCCTCTTTATCACTGCCGCCGAAGATGTACGCTACACTTAAAGCGTGAAGCACACCGCGCAACTGCAGTAGCTGGTGATTGAATTGATATAGGATTAGACCTGCCTCACCCTTTAGCTTTAGCGCCCAGTTCAGCACTTCAATAGCGCGTCTGTTATCAAACACCTGCACCTCGTCAAGCTCGTTGATGATAAACCCGCTGGCGATCTGGCGCAGCTTGCCCGATACCACAGCTTGGTTGACCGCTACAGCATCACCGCCTGCTAGCTCTATTAGCATGTGCTTACGCATCTCGTTGTAAGCTTCACGGGTGGCCAGCGGCATATCAAACATAAGCCTATGCTCGACAACTGGCGGTAAGGTTTTGTGCTTATCAGAATTGATGTTGTATAGCATTGGCTCTAGGGTGGCCATTATCTCTGCATCCGCGTTTGGGCGTAGTGAATGCTTGTAGCCTTTGTAGTCTTCTGGAATAAAGTACTTGTCCATAAAGCCGTCCTTAGTGCGACCCAGTGCTGCGCCGTTGTCGATGACTCTGGCCATGGCAAACAGCTTTTCAAAGTTTTCTGACACAGGCGTGGCTGTCATGCCGACGCGGATTTTGATCTGCTCTTTCCATTTTTTAGTGCGTAACTTTTTAGTCTGCTTGCCTGCTGCCTTACTTAGCTCGTCAACCACCACCATGCCAACATCGGGTAGGTCTAAGCACAACAACCACTCCAGATTATTTAAACTAACTACTAACACATCTGGGCGTTGCTGCGCAATAAAATGACGCTGTACCGCGTCGCCTTTCAGCGCCTTAACATCTAACCCAGTGCCCCACTTATCTGCTTCCACGGGCCAGTGACTGACAACAGATGCAGGGCAGGCGACTATGGCTTGCGTGATTGTTTTGTTGAGTATGTACTGCTTGATGGCGTGGAGGCATATTGCTGTCTTGCCTTCACCTGTATCAGCTACCAATAAGGTGTGGTCGCCGCCTCCTATGAAGTCAACAGCATCACGTTGTTTGTTGGTTAAGCACAGCTTTGAATTCTTCGACTGATCTAATAACGTAGACATTGGCGTGGTTCTTCTCTAGTTGGTTTATGGTTCGTGTTTGCATTTTTGACAGCCTACCTGTAGCGGTCTTTACCTCAATGAATAGCACCGTGCCTGTGGGGGATACCAATAACAAATCTGGCCAGCCGACAGAGCTGCTGCTATCCATCTTCCGACAAAGGTAGCCTATTGACTTAGCGTGTGCAACACATTTCTGTTGTATTTTTGACTCAAGCAAAGTATGCTCCTATTTTTGATTGACTAAGGACTACTACGATGGCTGTAAAATTAATCTACCGAGACAGTACCCCGCCGCGCGCCAGAACGATGTTATACATGGCCGCTACAACACACGCAACACTAACCGAAATGGCTGAAGAGCAAAACCTGAGCATGAATAAATTGTGTATGCGCCTGCTTGATAGTAAGCTGGCCGACCTTGAAGCTGAAAAGCCTAAGAAAATAAAAAGAAAGGCCAAATAAAAAAGCCCCGCTTTTTAGGGCAGGGCTTTCGCAAACACTCAAAAGAACCACCAAATGAGAAATAACAGTATGACTAAAGCAAAAGCAAAAAGCAAACTCCCGCAGCAAGTAACAAACATAGAATTTTTACAGGGCATTTTTGAAGATGACTGGGAGACTGCGCTAGTCGGTGACTTCACTAACCCGCCCGATATGATTGACAAAGAAAGCGCAGGCAAATGTTGGTCAGTAATGCCAGCGAAAAGACGCCTTGGACTGATGACCGCTGGCTCAAACCAGTATTACTGCATTAGTAGCTTCCACCCCGACGACAATGGCCGTCTGCGTCGAATCAATAACAGCTTTGACGCGGCCTATGTGGTTGTGGTGGATGACGTCTGCGAAAAAATCCCGCTACCCCTAGCAGAAGAGAAGTTGCCTGTACCTAGTTTTAGGCTGCGCAGTAGTGCAGGCAGTGAGCAGTGGGGATACATCCTAGCTGAGCCAGAGGAAAATCCTGCCCGTATAACTAACTTGCTTAACGCATGGATAAGAACCGGCTTAGTACCTAGCGAAATCGACACGGGTATGCGTGGCGTGACTCGCCTAGTACGCCTGCCCGAAGGTAGCAATAATAAGACCACGCGCTGCGATGAAGACGGTAACCCTTTTAAGTGTGAGCTTACGCACTGGCAACCAGATAATCTCCACACGTTAGAAGAGCTAGCCGCGAACTTCGACGTCGACTTAGACGCGCCTGTTAGTAGCGCCAATGGCGCGCTAGCTCCCGCGGCATTAGACGCCTATCCTGAGCTGGGCGTTCACCCAATACTTAAAGCAATGCCGCCTACGGGCCGCGTTAGTAGCGACGGCTGGACAGAAGTGACCTGCCCCAACCTAGCAGAGCATTCAGGCGGCGATGATAGCGGTAGCGCGCTACAGCTGCAGGAAGATGGTCGTTTTGTTTATGAGTGCCACCACGGGCACTGCGGCGTGGACAATAAAACAGGTAAACTAACCGCGCCGAAGGTAGTTAAGATGCTAAGCAAAGAGCATCCGACACTGGCGGACGATTATGCTAACTATCAGCTCAACATTAAAGAAATAGGCATGAAGCGGATAATGGGGTTGGATTTCTTGCCTGTTGATGATATGCCGACGGGGGATGAGCTAGTCGAGGCGGTGTTAAACGAAGATGATCAGCCCGATATGGATGACGCACTAAATCCTAACGACTACTATTTTCTGCGTAAAAATGGCGCTATATATGACAGGCGTAGTTGCTTAGAAATGTCCAGCACCAGTTTTGACCTGCAGCATATCAAGCACCACCAAGGAACCAAGGCCAGCCCTTACGCTACTAAACTGTTTGCCCGTGTAATGACGCAGGATATGCAGGCCGATGGCTTTACATGGTCGCCTGAAAGCCTCCACGCTACGGTGCCCACCATACAACAGCATAACGGTAAGCGCTTAATAAACGAGTGGCGCGGCTTGTCTATATCACCGATGGCGGGGGGCGTTGACGCGGTTAAACCATGGCTTGACCTGCTTGATTTTGTCGTGCCCGATAAAAGAGAGCGCAAAGTATTTTTGCAGTGGTTCGCTAGCCTATTTCAAAATATATCGGATAAGCCTCAGTTCCAGCTTATGCTAATTGGAAGCCATGGCACAGGCAAGGATTCAATAGCTAAGCCTATTAGCAGGATATTAGGCAGCGCGGCAACTGATATAGATGGCGACCAGTTGGACAGTAGCTGGGGTGACTACATGAGTCAGAAAAAGCTCGTTGTGTTTCAGGAGATCCACAGGCCGCAGGACCGAGGTTTTGCCAATAAGCTAAAGACGCTAGCGGCCAGTACGTCCAGCGGCTTGATTACACGCAACAAAAAAGGCGGGGCCATAGTGGAAGAGCGTGACTGCGGGGGGTCCCTCTTTCTAAGTAACTCACGTACCCCGATAGCCATAGAAAAGGGTGAACGCCGTTATTTTTGCACCTCATGCTTTTTTAAGCCTATGCCTGACGCGTTTTATAGTGCCTACCATGAGTGGGTCGATTCACCGCTTGCGCTTAATTATCTATTAGACTACTTGTTGAAAGTTGATCTTAGTGATTTTAATCATATGCACCTGCCCTACGTTACTGAAACAACCCGCGACTTGATGGATGCAGGCCGTAGCGACTACAGCCAAAAAATGGGCGAGCTGCAGTATGCCGATGTAGGCGTGTTTCAGCGTAGCGTTTTTACCGCGTCGCAAGTAGTGGACGAACTAAAAGCGCACGGCTATAAGTGTGGCGCTAATGGCGTTGGTACCGCGCTAGTGGAAGAGCTTGGTTATTTTAAGCACCGCGGCAAGCGTAAAGTCGAGCGGGAGGTTAAAAACACCCCGCTATTTTACTCTAAGGACCAGCTAGTGGGCTTTTCCCCCCGGGAGGTTTTTGACTATTACGAAGAAAGCCTGAGCAATGCCGCTGCCAACATACAAAAAATCATCAATTAGCGGGCTTTATTTAAGGCAAAAATAAACCCGCTACTATGGCGGGTTTTTTATGCGTTGGTTTTTATACTGTTAGATCAGGGAACGACTTGCTATAAATAACATTGTCGACGGTGGCGCTAGCTATATCAGGGAACGCGGCCAGTATGATCGAGCGCTTGGTGCCAGTACTGCGCATTTTTCTTATAGCTAGTATTGTCTCCTCGTCTAGCCACGCTTTGCGCTGTAGCTTAAAGGGAACGTGCTTTTTAGCCTTCATCGTATCAGCTTCAATATGTCGCGCGCTGATACGTTCGCATTGCTTTGCGGTTGCTTTTCGCTTTCATGCACTACGCCCGCGTTTACTTTCTTTTGTATTTCACTACGGTGGACCGATACGCTTTTAGGCGCGTCTATTGCTAGGCTTACTTGTTCGCCGCGTATTGCTAAAACCTTTACGACTATGTTGTTGCCTATTATTACCGATTGACCTAAATTTCTCGTTAGTATTAAAGCCATGATCTTAATCCCTATTTTATGTTCTGTTTGATTGCTAGCAGGTAACAATTGCCCATTGCTAGCCGGCGCGTGGTATCGAATGCGGCGTGAACCGTGCCACCGATGTTTATGGTTGCCACGTAATAGGGCTTTGCGCTGTTTGGGTATAAGTTTTTGACAGTCATTTTTCAGCCTTCCATTGTAGGTAAATTTCAATTAATACGATAGCGACTATTAGCGCCACGCCTGTTCCGAGTATTACGTCGCCAATATTCACGGTTTAACCTCATCAATATCTAAATCAAGATAGATACAGGTATGCTCTAAACAGTTTTCAGCCATCGCTTGCTGTAATAGCTCGCCGCCTTCGACAAACCGGCCTGCAGCTATCAGTTGCGCCGCTTGCTTACCTTTACTGGTTAAAATAGCTTCATCAGGTTCTAGCCCATAGCTATGCGTGAATATGTCGTGATTTTTTAGGTAGCGCTCGCCGTCTAGCATTAGCGCTGCCATTGGTTGCACTTGCGCCGTCCATGTTTCATGGTTGGCGGCTTTTAGCGCTTTTTCTTTAGCTTGTGTTAGTGACTTCATTAGTATTTCCCTTTTTAGTGTGGTGCCCCCGTGGGGGCGGTTGTGGTTATTGTGATTTAAGGTAATAATAACCAGATGGGCAACTGTAGCCTTCAAACCATGCTTTAAAATTTGGATCGCGCATACTTTGACATAGGACTGCAGAACTTGCTTGGCTTGTTATCGCGGTTAGTGCTATCGCTATTATTAATTTCTTCATTGGTATTTCCTCTTATTGTGCCCCCGTGGGGGCGGTTGTTGCCTTGGCTTTATTTAGCTGTTGCTAAAGCAAGCGCGGCGTCGACTACATCCATTCTTTGCGCGTGAGATAGCAAAGGATAGTTATTTTTAAGGTTTTGCATCAGGCCGCTTTTATAGCCGTCGCAACGATAATCGTAATAGTCGCTTGTGGTTAATAGTTCCTCAGCTATAGCCGCTAAGTCGCCTTTACGGTACGCCGTGCCGCCTATTGTCGTAAAGTAGCGACGGTGGGTATTACTGCAGGTGTTGTGCGTTGATATGGTGGTGGTGCCGTCATTAAGCCGTGCGTCGTAATCCGCTTTACTAACGCGCGTGTAGACGTCACATTTTTGGATGTAATAGGTAAGCTTGCCCGTGCTACGGTTTTGCGTAATTTGTAGGCGTGAAAGCCATTTAAGGCCATTAATTGATCTAAGCATAACTATTCTCCGTCCATTGCTTGATAAAATTCAACTTTGCATTGCTCACAAGTTATATGCTTTTCAGCAAACTTGTTTTGTTCAACGATACCAACGTATGGCAGGTGCATATAGACGTCTAACAAACTACCATCGGCAGCTTGTGAGCGGCTGCTCAATGGTTCGCCGCAATAGGTTTGGCCAGCTATAAAGCCAGTGTGAGTAATGTGTACTTGTCGCATGATAATAATATCCTTTTAAGATTAGTTTGATTGGTTTAATACGGCTGCTTTAGTTGGGCGCGAATAAAAGCCAAATGCCTTATCATCGTCTGATGGCGATACTTTAGCGGTAAAGCTTACTTTCTGGCCCTTTAATTGGGTGTTGGTATCGCAGGCCCAGTCATCAAGGCTGGCCGCAATACTGCCATAAAGCTTGTAGCCTTTATCTGTTAGTACCAACATTTTGCCTTGTTCGCCGTATTGCGTACTAACATACTTAATACTTAGCACGGTGCCCGTTATAGACTGGCGACCCTCAACTATTGGCTGCGCGCTTGCTGCTTGCTGCGCGCTTTCTTTGGCCCATTGCGCGCGCCGCGCGGCGTCTTTATCAATACACTTAATCACCGCTGCAGATTGATTAGGGGTTAACTTACCATAACCATTAAGACTAGATAGCAGGCTTTCAGCAAAATTGCTTTTATGCGCGTTATCGAATAGCCAATTTTCTATATCATTGGCGCGCGCGGTGGTCTTTAACCACGTTTTGCGCGCATTGGCAGTCATATTGACTTTAATGGCTTGATGGTAGGCTCGTGGATTGTGGATTATATTAGTCATTGTCTTATCCTTTGAATCGTTTTCGCCTTGATTGGCGCGTAATAGTCTAATTTAAGTAGTTGCATTGATTCGGTTGCCTTGTGTCGTACTTTTCAAGCCTACTTTTTAAATGCTCAATTATGTGCAAAGTGTCGCGGTCAAATGCCTGTTGCCGTGCTAATCTTAGCAATCTTTCTAGTTTATATTGCATTGTCTTACCCCTTGAATCGTTTAGCGCGCGCGCCGTGAACGTTGATAGCTACATTGGTCTGCTTGCCATTACAAAGCCCGCAATCAATACAGTTAAGCTTGATAGTATCGGCTAAACACTCAATCTCGCCGGCTAATAGTGGATCCGTTATATGCTTCACGCGAAAAGTTTTAGCGCCTGTAGCCTGAAATTTTAGCGCTTGTTTTTTCGTGTCCGCTGATACTTGACAAAAATTTAGCGTACCGTGGTCGAAATTCTTATGATTAATTTGATGCGTGTACCCCGTGAAGCCCTTAGCAACATCAGCGATCGCCTGAAAGACTGCAGGTGGCACGGCGGCTGGATCGCCATAACTGCCAAACCGGACCATGCGCCCACGGAATACATCAAGGTTAAAGTCCATTACATTGCCGCGCTTGTATGCGCCAAACACCGCTAGCGGTCCGTGGCCCACGTTTACATAACAACTGCCACCCTTGCCCGCGCCGCTTGCGTTGAAATGCCGGTGAGGGCAACTACCGCAGACGCTGGCATCGTCGCCAGTCTTTACGGCATCGGTTGGCCTGATATCCGCGCGGATAATGGCAATTTGTACCATATTGCCCGTTTTGGTGTTGCTACTGTTTAGCGTAGCAATAGCGGCGATAGGCTGGCCGTCGAGTAAGCTTGCACCCTCCCAAACTACCATCGAGTTATATTTTGCCTTTTTGGTGGGCGCGCTAGTGGTCGCTATTAAGTTGGCGGGGTTAAATTGTTGTCCGTTTGCTAGTGTTAACATAGTGTTTTCCTTTTAGTGTGGTTGGCTTAATACTTTCTAGTCAATACTGGGCATACCGATCTTAACGCTGTTAGCAGGTGGCTATCAGTATACGCGCCTATAATATCACCGGTGGTGCCCACGCCGTCGCCGATGCGTAGGCCGGTGCCATAAAATACGTCGAAACAGAA
>TARA_R110002153_G_scaffold50989_2_pt1 | contig 16163 bp, 19 predicted proteins | sample TARA_R110002153 | Tara Oceans TARA_R110002153 (sample SAMEA4398193) | marine metagenome | biome: Polar Biome; feature: [SRF] surface water layer (ENVO:00010504); material: water (ENVO:00002006), including particulate matter (ENVO:01000060) such as... | depth 5 m
CTTCCGCCGCGATCAAGTTGAGATTGTATTTGCTCAAGTAAGCCCTCAACGCTGCCCCGGCTGAACGTGTCGCCCTGTAGGTTGATGCTCACGGTTTGGGTTGGGGCTGCGGGCGCGGATGCTGCCGATGATGTACCAGTTGATCCGCCACCGCCGCCAGTGCCGTTGTCGCTAACGCTTTTGATCGCGTTCACAAAGCCAATACCCTGCGCGATAACCGCAGCCGCTGCGGCAAAACCAGCAATGCCACCTTTGGCAAGCTCCTTTGACGCGCCTTGATATGTGTTTATTAGGGCTTGCGCTGCACTAAACACCTTAGCAATCTTGAGCGCCTTTTTGTTGTTTTGCCCAATAGCGTTAAGTATTTCGGCCCCCGCGCCTGCAACTATTGCAAGGTCAGACGCCGCCCCCGCCTTTTTAATTGCGTTCATGCGGTTTTGGTGTTCTTCCTCAAGTCGTTCGCGCTGCTCGCGGTATTCTTCTTCGGTCAGCAATCCCTTAGCAAGCGCGTCATCAAGAACCGTTTGGCCTTCTTCGTACCACTGCGCCACAACTTCGGCTTCAGTTGCCAGCCCTTCGGTTAATACCTCAAGCCGCTGCTCAAGTTGTTCGCGTAGCTGATCAGCCGTGCTAAGACCTGCCGTTCCACCACCGCCCGGAATATCTACAGGTGGAATAGTAACGGTTTCAATCTCAGGACTTGCCGGTGTACCCACTTTCGGCGGCGTTGATATATATGCGGCGTCCAGCCTTTTTCTTAGCGCGTCAAAGGGAGATGCACCCTCGACAAATGGCTCTGGATCAACACCTGAAAGCCCGATGTCTTTTCCCGCGCCATTACCCCCAATGTTTTGCCCTGCGCCTGTCGGCATAGTGCCGCCCTGCATAAATCGTTCTTGCGCTTGTGAAACGACATCATCACCAGTCTGTTCAAAGAATGTACGCCCATCATATTGCTTATTCAGCAACGCCTCGGCCTCGGCTGCATCGACTGCGGCGCGTGCTTGGTCGCGAAGGTATGTGGCACGATCAACCGCTGCTTGGTTTGCTGGTGTTGCATTGGCGGTGAACGTGGCAATAGCCGTTGCCAATTCGCCCTCCGCAGTCGTAAGACCGTCTGTTGCAGTTGTAAGCGTATCTGTACCTGTTGCCGCATCCTCTGCTTTCTTGCGCCACAACGCAATGCCGCCCAGCGCAAGCGCAAGCAACCCGACAATAACTGTAAAAGGCCCGCCTGCCAGCGCAACGGCAATAGCAAGGCCAGAAAAGGCAAGTGTTACAATCTCCACATTCTGCGACAAGGTAACCATGCCCTCAGCCACGCCTGCCGATATATTGGCAATGCCAGTCAGGCCGCCAATCGCGACCTCCATAAAATCCTCAGTTAAGATTGTATTTGCAAGCTGTCCAAACGCACCGGCAAGTCGCTCAATAGCCGTTTGAACCGCGTCTGATTGTGCCAGCGTATTGAACCGGTCAGCCATTGTTTGCAGGATCGGCGCTACCTCAACCGCAAGGCGTTGACGAAGGCTATCAAAAACAAGGCTCATGCGCGCAACTGCATCGTTAGCGCTTTCAATGCTGTCAGTCTGCGCTTTGGTAAGTTCAAGGCCAAAGGCCGTAACCTCTTCCCGCGCAGAACGGATTGCGTCGCCACCCTGAATGAGCAAGAGCGCCATATTGCGCGACCGAACGCCCAAGTCTCTCAAAATATCTGACGCTTGCCCTGACGAAAGTCCCAACTCATTAATACGATCAGCAAGCGCAGCCATGCGTTCGTCAGAATCAAGCCCTGCTAGGTCACTTGCAGTCATGCCCAGCTTGGCAAGCGCCTTTTGCGCTGGGCTACCTTTTTCCTTAGCCGCCTCTAGTTCTCGATTTAGTTGCTGCATGGCGGTGTTGGCTTCACCAACAGATACGCCAGCATATCCCGCCGCAATCTGAACCGCTCGCAACGCATTGACGCTGCCATCGATTGACCGCGCCAGTTTGGTTTGAGCATCAACTGCCGCAAGCCCTTGCGTGGTCATTGCCGCAAGCGCGCCACCCACCAAAACACCAGCCGCACCAGCCGCTTTAGCAAGTCCCGCAAGATTTCGCCCAGCGCGCTTTAAACCACGCTCTAGGCCAGTCGTGTCTGCGCCAATTTTGACTAAAAGTGGTTTAATCGCCATCTGTCGGCTCCAGTAATCTGCTCAAGCGGTCAACCTCACCTTGCGATAAATGCCCCTTGCGGTTTTTCTGCGGCGTGATTTGGTGCGATAGATATTCTGCAATAAACTCAGAAAATGTCATCTTCCAAAACTCAGACGGGGAGATACCCCAAGATCGCGCTATCAGATATAGATTGTTAAAATCTATGTCTCGGAGTTCACCCTCTTCCGCGACTTCGGTTGAGGCTTCGACTTTTTTCCAAGATCAATCGACGGCAATACCGCCGCCACAAAAGCAAGTTGGAAGTCAATCATTTCCTTAGAGCCGCCAGTAATAAAGGCATAACTGTCATCTTCGGAAACCTTGACGCCTGCCTCTGCCATGAACACCCGATGCACATCGGTCAGATCAATGGGATCAGCACCGCCTTTAATGCAAGCGTTTGCCAAGGCAAGCGCATGGATACCTTTGGCTTTGATACGTCGAAGCAATGCCAGTGACGGGGTGAACGTGTATTCATTGCCCTGCCACTGGATTGTAAGCTCTCTAAAAACTTCGCTCATCAGGATGCCGTAATCGCGCCAGAGCTTTCCAGAGAAAGCGTGAACGTAATTGTGTCAGCTTGTTCGCCTGTCGCCTCAAATGAGGTGATGAAGAACGATCCTGTATAAGTCGCAAAGCTGCCCATATCAATTGCAAAGGCATGAAGCGCGCTATCAGATGTAGCCGCCGCCGCCAATGCAGAGAATGTCGATGCCGTTGCAACGCCAGTGCATGACAAACTCATGCTTTTCACGCCGATGTCGTCCAGATACGTCCGAACGCCAGCGTCATCTTTGTCGGTGATGTCGATGGCCTCGTTATTGAACGTCATGCTGTCAGTGCGCGCGCCCGCGACTACAACATATGTTGATCCATCCGACGCATATTTGATCCGTAGATCACGACCTGCTTCTGCTGCCATTGTTTTGCCCTTTCATTGGCTTTGCAAACTTGTATCACGATTTTGGAAACTTGCAAAGCTAGGTTCCATCGTCGTATGTAATCCGAAATGTCATTGGCCTGTACCGAGTGAAGCCGTCTGGGTCCGGTATATTGCCCGGGCTTTCCTCAAACAGACAATTTACAGTGTTTGATCCGGCAATAACCAAGTCAAACTTGTGCAAAAGGTCATATACCTGTTGCGCCGTTGCGTTTGCAAGATCAACGGCAGATCGCGTTGCGGTCGGTCTGCAAAAGGTCGTAATCTGGATAAGCTGATCGCCGCCGTCACTGGTCTTTGTATCCCATGCGCGCGCGCTCACGTCCTCGATGATGCAATACGGGAACGGCGCTAGGCTTTCAGAGCGCGTGTCTTGCGGCTTGTCGTATCCGATATAGCTGACCAACCCGGATAATGTGGTATCACCTGCCAGCCGCGCCCTAACGGCTTGCGCTACGCCTGCAAAGTTCATCGCGTGGCCCTCCGAATAATATCTTCCATCTTGCCGATATAGACGGGCCGCATCCGCTCCACCGCTGGCCTGAAGAATGGGCGCGATGCCATGCGGCTTGTGCCGTATTCCAGCCACGGCGCATAAATCAATTCGCTGCCAACTGTGGCGGTCAGATCGCCAATGCGGTCGAATGTGATGCTATTGGCAAGCCGTCCTGTGTCTGTCATGGGCGGCTGTCCGGGCGCGGATGCAGTGTGCGTGCGCGTTGGATTGCTTTTTCTGTACGTCTGCCCCGACGCTGGCCCGCTTTGAATGCTTTTAACAATATCGGCACGCATTTCGACGGCTGTTGCCAGAACCGTTTTACCAGCCTCTTCTCGCAGATCGTCAGATAGCCGCCGCAATTCGCGCTGTAGATGTTCCGAACCCTCAAGGCGAATTGTGACGGTCATGTCGCATCGCCCATGTTTACGTCGATCTCAAGCCATCGGTTATCCATATCAACATTCGCAATGAAACGGATGTTGCACGGCCTGCCCCTGATCAAAACGCGGTCTTTTTCGGTAAGATCTGAGTTGTAACGGGTCACAATGCGATAGTTTGCCGTGGCCTCGGTGCGCTCAGACGCCCAACGCTCGCGCCCTGACATAGGTTTAACCATCGCCCGCGTCGGAGCATCTGCAATTGTGGCCCATCCTTGAATGCGCGCGCCGTAATCGTCAGCCGTGTTCGTCACGCGCTCGAACGTCACAGGCTCACGCAGGTCGCGTGCGCTATACTTGGAGGGCTTGCAACAGTTCACCATGCCAATTCATCCGCGCGTCGGTAGGGTGCGAGCAACGCCTTGGCTTGATCTGTCATGCCTGCGCAACCCTCATACATGCTTGTCACATACATTCGGATTGCCTCAAGGATCGGCGGTGGAATGTCGCCAGAACCGTAGCCAGAAACGTATGTCACCTGCACCGCGTCCTGCGCCCGCAGATCGCTGGGCCAAGTCTCCCCTTCGTCAAGATAGATACGCCCGCTGGTAAGGTCCACCTGATACCGGTTTGCGTCGTAAGTGCTGGCGTTGTTGCTTCGGTCATAGGTCACGATGCTGGTGACGGACTGCAATGGGGGGAAAGGCAGTTCCAGCGTCTCGCCGCCACCCAGAACGTAAGGCCGCGATGCCGTATGCACGCCCGGCCCCAATGCCAGAAGGTTGTCATCGCCGTGGCCATCGGTAAAGCCGTCTGCCTTGAATACTAATGTCTCGGTCAGGATCGCCTGCCGCAGGTATTGCTTTACCGCCTCAGTGGCCGTGGCGATGTATGCCGTGATAATGTCGTCATCGACAGAACCGTCAACGCGCAAAAACACTTTCATGTCTGCCAGTGATACGGCTGGGCTGTCAGCCGATGCCGATACGGAAACGGATTTTCGGTTGTATCTCATTTCCGGCTCCGCTTTCGCGTTTTATTTTCAGGCGCGGCCTGCATGGCCTTGGTGACTATTTCACAAGCGCCTTGTCCAATAAGTAGCGCCAGCGTGGCGTCATCCACATCGCGCTCTGAACCGGCTTGCCACGTTTGCACGTTAATTCCGTCCAGTGAGATAGGGAAGTTCCGCAGAATTTTAACTTTGTTCATGGGCTGTGCGTCCTCTGCAACATGATTGCTTTATTCCATATCAACACATCTTCTGAACACATGACGAAGAACCGCGCGCCATATCTCGCAAATTGATCTGTGACAAATAGCGTTCCGTTGAAAAATATAAAATCAGTAACACCGTTGCCCTTGGTCAATGCGCGCCTATCACGAGCAATCATAGTGGTGTAATCATCGCCGATACCCACGTCGATCTCAGCAAATGTGTTTGTGCTGCTGGATTTGCTGATTTGAAACGTGATGTTGATATTATATGTTTCGCCAGCGGCGAATGGTTGCAACGTGCTGTCTCCAAATACATCAAGGCCAATACCGCGACGAAAGTCGGTTGTGCTGTCGGCGGCCTGCCCGTCAACGGTGAAGTGTGTCAGCGTGTCGGCTGTGATGGATTGCTTGTTGTCCACGGTGTGCGTGGCGTCATGCAGATATAGCCATCCGCCGTTGTACGGCGCCCGGCGCTCATTGCCGTCATCCGTGTGGATAATCATGTCGGCTGCGCGCTTATTGTCCTCAGTGGCGTCTACCAATTCGGACCAGTTGATATTAGTCATTGGATACCCCTGCGCTTAGTGACGGGCCACCGTAGCGGCCCGCTGCTAAGATCAGGTTGCCGCAGTACCGGCGTCAATTGTGGCCGTAGCCATAACCGCGCCTTTGTCCTTGCGAGCATGAACGGCTACGACGGCGTTTGTGCCGGTTGTGCCAGTTGCCACGATCCGCACATAACGCTTGCCGCCAACGTAGCCGATAGAACCTACCATCGTATCGTCGGCGTCGTCGCTTGTGACAGTCAGCGCGCTTTCAAGTCCAACCAGATCAGCGTCCACAACTGCCGTTGCATCAGCCGCCGCAGTTGTATCGCTTTCCTGAACCTCAAAAGCAAAGCCCGATGCAGTTCCAGCATCTGTAACCGTACCAGTGGAGACTGTGAATGTCAGGGCCTCCCAGCCCTGCATATCAATCCAATCTCCCGCCGATGGTGTAACGCCCGACAGTGTAGCGGATAAGCCTAAGCCAAATTCCGCGTTGTTTCGCATATCAAACTGAGCCATTATGCTGCCACCTTTCCGATAACTGCCGCGTCGAAGGACGTAACATCGCCGCCAACGCGCTGGGTTGTGTAGTAGGTCACGAAGCCTTTGTTGGTGAATGGGTCACGCAACACCTGCAATCCAACGCGATCTACGACCGTGTAGAAGGACGCAAAGTCAGCGTAGACGATGCTCAGAGCGTTTGCCGCAACTGCTGGCATATCGTCCATGAACACAACTGACTTACCCAAAAGCTGAATTGTCGCCTGACCGTCACGCAAAAGAACCGGGCTGAAGAAGTAATTGTCATTGCCCTTCAACTTGAGCGCCGCGCCAAAAGTGGTTCGTTTCATGCCCCAGATCGCGCCCGCCTGATAATCTTCTTTCAGTGCGTTCTGCACCTCGATCAGACCATCTGCATTCATCGCCGCCGCAGACCCCATGTTCACTTGATGCAGCGCGTTGCGTTCATAGGTTCCACCGGTCGATTGTGCCGCGTATGTCAGGAACCCACGCGGCTTGCCAACGCCATCGCCAGAGACGAATGCGGTGTTTTGCGTGCGTGAAAACTTGTCTGCGACCTTGCGGGAAAGCCATGCCTCAACGTCAAGATAGCTGTCCTCAATCATCTCGGTGGTCATGCGCGGGTCGGATTCGATCTTGTGCGCGGTGATAACCTTCTGAGCAAGCTGAGGCGTGTCAGTCTGGCCACCGGATGCACCTTCACCAACCCAGCGAGCGGTGGCTTCCTGATCGTCAATCAGAATGTCGATGCTCTTTGCGCCAGTGCGCTCCACGTTGGAATTTTGGCGAACGGGAGACGTTTCAAATACGCGGTCAATTACCATAGTCGAAAGATTTGGGCGAACCAGATAACCGCCATCTGGGTTCACGTCTGTTGACATGCCCTTGATCTCGATTCCCTCGGAACCGGCTTTGAATCCTTCCGGCAAGGTGCCGTTTGACATGTATTGCTTAAACGCTTCTCGGTGCTTTTGCTCAAGATCAGCGTCCATGCCTTTGCTTTCGCCGCCGTTTGGTCGGTTCATCGCGGCTTCAAGTTTGGCTTGCTTGGTGTTCAAGGCTTCCACGTTTTTCGTGATTTCCTCAACCATGCGGTTGTGCTTTTCTTCTGTGATAACGTCCTTTGGCGCGGATGCCTTCAAAGCGTCCACTTCGGAGCGAAGTTCAACAAGGGTCGGGTTGATTTTTTCAACAAGCCCTTTGATTTCTGTCAGGTCGGTCATTTAATGAGCCTCCATATTTGACAAGGTTTCAGTCAAAAGTGCTTTGAGTTCGTCAACGTCTCGCTGAACATTCTCGGGATCGGTCGCGTTGTCTGCGTCTCGCAGAACATCAGACCGTGCCTTCCATGCGCCACCCGCCATAGCTTTAGCCATGCGGTTTGAGTGGCCCATATCCTTAAACGCGCGCTCAATGTGGCGCTGCGTAATATCCTCGGCTTTCATCGCGTAGATGCCAGCCATTTCGTTCATAGGGAATGTGACAATGCTGGTTTCCCAGAGGTCCAGCTTGGTAAGCCTGCGGATGTCTTTTTCGGTGTCCATCTCGTACTCTTGAGTACGATAACCGATGCTGAGACCTTCGATGCCGCCCATCTCGATCAGGTCGGCGATTTCGCCCGCTTTACCGCGTCGGCTTACTCGGCCCTTGATAAATAGGCCGTTTTCATCTTCACCCATTTCATCCCAAGCGCCGATTGGCTGAGATGGATCGTGGTTCCAAAGCATTTTAGGTTTGCGACCGCTGGCAATGCACGCCTTGAATGCGCCTGGCATGACAACATCATTGCCTTTGTCAATGTTGCCAAAGACAGAACCATAGCCAGAAATTGTGAGGTAATCGTCGCTTTTGCCCTCAACTTTAAGTTCAAGGGTCGCCATCTTTATTTCAAGCGGTTCGCCGCCATCTTTGCGTGCGATGAATTGCAGCATTTAATGATCCATCTATGGGCCTCGGGCGTCTCACGACGGCCTTTGCAGATTGTATAACACGTATTTGCTAACTTGCAAAGAGTTGGGGTTAGCACAAAAAAAGACCGCCCGAAGGCGGCCTAGTAGGGGATGTAATCAAGATGCTCTTACGGTTTAATGTGTTTTCGCAGAACACTTAAGACAAAAAGGCTTTCATAGATTGCAACGTTTGTTTCGTCCGGTCAAAAACCTCTAACCCTATGGATCACGGCACATCGGCAATTGATGGTTGCCGCGCCCGGCAATCCCGCCTGCCCCGGATACATGATCGCCAGATCATCGCCACCGGACCACGGCATTGCAAACGGCTCGTCCATTTCGCGCTGCTGTCCGCTCATCGTTACATGGTTGTATTCTGCATCATCGCCAAAGCTGCGCGTTCGGGCGTCCTCAACAGATACCCATTCCTTGACCAGATCAAGGCCCGTTGTCTTGGCGGTCTCGTGCATGGCGTAGTTAGCCGCGCCGTGCGTCTCGGTCCTCGCAATCAACGCGCCACGGGTGCGGCTGATCTTCGGCACGGCTTTGTTAATCCGCTTGGCGATAGCATCAACGCCTAAGCCTTCGTCCTGCCCCGCTGCGACCTGTCGCACGATCCGCTCTCGCGTGGTCTCGGTGACGCTGGTGATGCGCCGCCGTATCGCCTCAAGGTTCACCCACTGAGTTGCCAGCGATAAAAACAAGTCCGTAAAGCTGACCTTGGTTTCCAGTATCAGGCCCGCCGACTTGCCCTGCGATACAATCCGCGACCCAAATGCCCGTGCGGTGGATTGCCCGATTTCCAGATACACGTCTTTGAACGCGCGAAAGTCGTCATCGGTTGGCGCTGGCACATAGCCTAGTTCTCGGTACTTGGCGACAAGCTGCTCGCTTTCGTCTCGGATAACCTTTGCAAGCTTGCGGCGAAAATTGGCCTCTGCCACGTCCAGCAATCGGCGCTGTATTGCCGCCTCTCGTTCTGGACTGTGGCGAATGAATGCGGGTTTAGCCATGATCCAGCCCGTAGGCGAGCGCCTTTATATCGTCCGCCGGAACGTCAAACATGCCGCTGCCTTGTGATGGCTTAAAGTCACCATCGGCTTCCGGTTCATATCCCATGAGAACACGCGATTCCTGTAGCGTCAGGACGCCTTCGCGGTATGCTGTCACTGCTCGATTGAACATGCGTTCTCTTAGCGCCTCAAGCGCCGGGATCGTGTCCAGATCAAGCCGCAATTCCAGCCCGTCGCCATAGCGCGGCAGGAGCCAGTTATTCAGCGCCGCCAGTACCTCGCGCATGATTGGGATAACCGTGTCGGTGTAGAGGCGTTCTTTCGCCTGCTCCAGATTGTTGAACGTGCTGGCGTCGTTGTCGATCAGGGGCAGGGGAACGCCCAGCGCAGCCGCGACATATTTGGCGGTCTCGCGCATGGTGTTTGAAAAGTCCATATCCCGCGCGGTCTGTGAAAGCGCCTGCCATTCGGCATCATCTGCCAGCATCGGGATCTCGCCAGCGTTGTCTGCGCCTTGTATTTTTGATTTGAAATATTCCCGCATACGCGCAACCATTTCGCCCGACGGATATCCGCCTTTGAACCGAATAAGACCGGACGGGCGCGCGCTGTTCTTCAGCAGGCTATAGTTCCATCGCATACCGGCGTTGTGCGTATCGCCAGCGATAGCAGCGGCCATGAGCGGGGATTGCCCGCGCCAGTAGTCGCTAGGATTGTATGTTTTTACGAATAGCATGTCAGACTGGCCGGTGATCTGGTCCACGTCGAACGTCGTCTTGCGGTTGTTGATCTCATAAATATATTGCCGTGGAATACCGGACGCGCCCGGAACGATCCCAATATTGAGCGGCAATAGCGGCCATATTTCTGCTGGCTGACGGGGATTGTCGGCTGTCGCTGCCATTTCACCCATTAGCATTCTGTTTACCAGCATTTCAGCCAGCCATGATTGATATGTTGCGCCCGGGTGCGGGTTTTTCATAAGGTCTAGGACCGGATGTTGATCAACAAGAGTGTCGCCATTGTATAATTCGATTTGAATTGACGCCGCGCCTCTTACGATCTCGTTTACCGCTCGATAAACGATCACGTTAAGCTGATAGCCTTCGGTAATGTATGACTGCGCTTTATCTTTGCGCGCCCATGAAGGCCCGCCGCCAATCATTAATGCGCTTCCAGCCGGATGCGCTTTTTCTTCTATTTGTTTTTTAAAAGGCCATACCGCCATTAGAGCACTCCGAAAACTTGATCAGACCCGTGGCAAATATCCATTACTGCATCCATCATCGGGTCAAGCGTGTCATCATGCGCCCCTCTAGGGAACGCACTGGCCTCGGCCAGCATGTCGGAAAGATACGCTAAATCTCGCAACAAGACAACGTTCCCACTCTCGATGATCGGAGCGGCGTCATAAGCCCGCGTTATTTTGTCAGTGTTTCTTTGGATTGGTGTGATCGGGATGCCCTCGCGCCTGAGTGTTTGGATCAGCCCTGTGCCGCTTACCTTGTCCTCAACCTTGAAGGCTCGCAACGTCCCCATGCCCGTCGTCGTTGCGTGCTTTCGCCAAAAGGCCCGCGATATTTCCAGCAGTTCGGGGGCTTCCCACTTGCCCCGAACCATGTCCAAAAGAACCGCTTGCCCATCTTGTGATTTCCCCCAGCACTGAAGAACCGAAAAATCGTTTTCTTGCTTTGTCTTTTGCGCCGTGTCGGCATAGATAGATCGCCACTCTATGCGCGGCGCAACAGATAGATACTTCCACCACTCGTCCTTGAAGATGCCTCCGCCTATCGGCGCTGGACGCTGCATGTATTGGCCTGCAAAAACATAACTGTTCGACCGCTCTAGCCTGTCCAACATTTCTGGTGGAAACTGGTCCGCCCAAAAACTGGACCCATCTACATTTCGGGCGGGAATGTTTAGGTGGTCCCAGTGCTCTCCATTTCCGCCAGACAGCAACCATCCTGCCAAGTCCATTTCGTGCAGGCGCTGCATAATAATAATAATCGGCGTGTCTGGTCTGTTTTTTCGGCTTTCCATTGTTGTTGAAAACCAGTCCAATACATTCTGCCGCATGTTTTCGCTATTGCCTTCGCCAGCCTTGTGCGGATCGTCAATCAGTATGCATCCGCCAAAGTGATCGCGCATCTTGCCAGCGCCGTATCCCGTGATCGTGCCGTCTGACCCCGTGGCGTAAACAATGCCGCCTTCATCGGTGCGAAATTCGTCTTTTGCGTTACTGTCGCCACGAAAGCGCGGTTTGCCAAACACATCAGCAAAAGCTTCGTGCTGCATAATTGCACGCGCCTCCCATGTGTTGGTCGTCGCAAGTCGCTTGCTGTAGCTGGCGTGAATAAACTCGCTGTCTGGAAAATTTCCCATGCACCATGCAAGAAAGTTCTTTACGGCAAGTTCTGTTTTTCCAGAGCGCGGCGGGATGTTGATAATCAGTCGATTTGTTTTTCCTATCACGACGCGCTCTAGCGCGTTGCAGACAGCCTCGTGATGTGGTGCAACCTTAAACTCAGCAGACTTGCGTGCCGCGAACATATACCGCGTAAATGCCAGCAAGTCCGTTCTGAGGTCGGCAACCTGACTTGGTGTCATGATGGATAGATCAATCCGATTTATGCTTTGCCTGAAGCGCAGCCAAGACAGCCGCGCTTGTGTCTTTGGGCGTCATGCTACCGTCGCTACTGGTGACGTCCTGCTCCACCTTGTCGGAGTAGCCGTGCTTGGTCAGCATCATCTTTGTTATGGGCGCCACGAAATCGCCAGTCAAGCCGTTGTTGACCAATTCCCGCTCTTGTTTTTGGGCAATCTCCTGTAAGATGTCGGAAAATTTCTTACTGTCGTCCTTGGCCCATTCGTGGCATGTGTCACGATGCACGCCAATTTCGCACGCCAATCCTGCCACGGTAGGCACCTTATCGCCCGCCGTGATCCATCCGCCGTTGACGTAATCCCAAGCCGCTTTCACTAGCTTTGGCGTGTATAATGTTGGTCTGCCTGCTGTCATCTTATCATCCTATCACATTGAAGTTGCCACGTCACGGGGCAGGAACAGGCTGCCTTAAGACCCCGCCGTGGTTGAGGGTGTTTGCGCGTTAGAACCATGACGATTTGCAGCCCGCGCCGCACCGCCCCCTGACATTAGCTTTAGATTATGTTTTGTTCATCCAATACCGGACATTTTGAATGCGTTTTTTTGCGTTGATCATGCTTTGCTCCACGTTAACGGGTTGGTGGGGTGCCTCTTGACATGCCCTTTCTTTTCTAAGGCAACCAGAGAGTGGCGAGCATTGCTTGCGGACATGCCTGTGATTTTGCCCACGTCCGCTGCCGTTTCCTTTGGTGCCAGCGCGTCAAATACCTTTTGCTGCACCTTCGTAGGGTCGTTGGTCTGGACCTGAGTACCAGGCATATGGTTGTTTTCTCTGAATGCTGCGCGCACAGCCTTGGCGTCTTCCATCATGTCAGCGGCAAGTTGTTCCATTGTTCTTGTGTTTGCGCTGTACCGTTCGCGCGCATGTCCAATGACGCCAGCGGCCCTTGTTTCGGCGCGTCGCATGGCTTGCTCTGTTCTGTGGTTTATGCAGGTCATGCGCCCGCCCCCGGCTCAAACCGCGAGACAAAGCCATCTATGCGGCTATAACGCGCTGCAACTGGCTTGTTGGGTTGGTTTTGATATTTGCCGGAATATTCTGCTGGGTTTTGTGTCTGGTGGAAGATCACCTGTGCGATGCCTGATCCTGCTTTGATACGCAATGGACGCCACCCGTGATACACCAGTTCCAGTGTTAGGTATCCGTACCAGCCGGGTTCAATGACGGTGTTGAACACTGACAGTCCGCGCCTTGCCCACGTGCTTTTGTCATGGACAATTCCGACTAGGTGATTTGGCATAGTGAAGTATTCGTATGTGGACGCGAGCGCGAATTTGCGGAACGGGTGTAGCGTGATGGTTTGGTTTATGCGGATGTCATATCCGGCTTCGGACAGACCGTAGGATACGCCATGTTTTTTGCGCTTGTCTGCCGCCATTGGATTGAGTGGATCTGCTTTGAGCAGCGTTGTGCCGTTGATGATCATTTCAGCGATCCTTGCCTGGAATGAGTTTGCGCTTTTGTGTTGGCTGATATTTTGGCTTTAGCGCCAGATTTGTGATCCGGTTGTCTCTGATGTTGCCGTTGATGTGGATCAGCTTTCTTGTTGGCCACTTGCCATGCTCAAGCGCCCATATCACTTTGTCTGTTCGGTAGACGCGGCGAAGGATTGCGCCTGACAAGTGACCTGTTGGCAGAAGCGTTTTGAAACAAGGAATGCCAGCGAAAGCACTGTTCCAAGTATCGCACAACTCTTGCTGTGAACGCCGCTTGAGTGGCGGGAACATGTCTGGCGTTCTGCGCCGCCATGTGACTGTGCCGTCTGGCGCATAGACCCGAATGATCTTGCGGATTTCTTCGATTGGAAGTATTTTTGATTTTGTCATGTTGAGCGGCTCCCGCGCTTGATTTGATAAAGCGGCGTTGAGTGTGTCATCACTCCGCCGCTTGCCACCACCCTAAATCCACAAAGCGATCCTTGCAAGGATTTTATTGTGCAGGGAACCATACCAAAATCAATCTTACACAATCTTAATACCTGACCATTTTTGTCGGAAAACCCCCTAAGTCCTTGGCCTGCCTCTCCTTTCTTCTTTGTTATTATTATTACTATTGTTATCTATATATACATAGTGGTTGAGGGATGAAAAACGATGTTAGTACAAGGATATAATAACTACCCGTTTTACGTGTCTAATGGGGTGTCTATAGGGTGTATTTTTATGTATGTATAAGGAGTAACTTTGTTTTTTATGTATGATTGCGTTTTGTCTTTCAACCTCAAAGACTTAAACTTAATAAGATGCAAATTAAAATAGGTGTAACATCGGTCTATTATCGCCACTTTCCCAAATTCAAACAACTTTAAGCTGATCATGCCCAAAAAAAACCCCGCAACCAAATATGGCGCGGGGCAGGGCAAAGACGGTTGAGTGATTGTCAATCTACTCAACCGGAAACCAGTTCACGACCTTTTTGCCGCGATACATCCGCTTGCTGATCTTCTGCACGGCCAGCCCGCGTTCATCCAACTTGGTCAAAACTCCTCCGATCTGATCCGCTGACAGTTTTAATCTGTTCGCCAGCACCGAGACTGACACGCCCTTGTCCGGGTCAAGACGCGCCAGAATGCGGGCTGCTAATGCTTCCTCCGGGCGGGTCTTGGCATGGTCATTGGCGAACACCAAACGCACTTTGCCCTCAAGTTCTGCCAGCACATAAGCAAACGCCCAGCGAACATGCTCTGTGGTCCGCTCACAGTCTGGCATGGCAAGAATGAAGCTGATCTTGCCGATCATTTCAAACGCCCTGCGGACCATAGCAACAGACGCTTCACCAGTCTCCTCATTGGCATCGTCTGCATATTCCATCAGCCAATCCAAGATCAAATCAAGCATCTTGTCGGCATCGGGATTGGTCGGCACTTGAACACGATCCCCGCGAAATTCAACCGGCCCCTCGTCGCCATCCTCGCGGCCCGTCATCAGCCACAACTTGCCCGCCATCGTCATCGGCAGATCAGTCTTTTTGAAGCCCTTGCGCGGCCTTGGATTGATGTCAGGCTCATTGATAATGATAGCCCGCCCCACAAGCCCCTGCGTGGCCGTCTCGCCGTCCATGACGCCGTCAAAGGTGCTTGGCGTTGTGTATCCTATCAGCGACAGGAACGGGCGTTCTAAGCCTTGATCCGCCATGCGCAGTTTTTGCAAAGCTGCATCTGCCGCTTCATCATCGCCGTTGTCTTTGGCGCGGCTCAACTGTGCGATGTAGACCTTTTTCAGATCCCGCTTGATGTCGCCGCCGAGCAGCACCCGGCTATTTGCTTTTGAAAAGGTTGCCATGATTGCGCCAAATATGCCTTCAAGGTATGCAGCGCCACCGCTGCCCTTCTGGGCATTGCGGACCTTCGTTAGGAAAATGCCGATTTCGTCAATGTTGTAATAGCTGGCCTGCTGGTCGATCACGTTACGCATGATTTCTTGCTCTGACTTCATGGCTCCATGCACAGCGCCCTGTATTCTTGACGCTATGTGTAGGTCGGCAAACGCTTGCATGACGGCCTCTTTCCCCGTGCTGGAAGCCGCTACGCAGAAAGCAATCATGTTTGATGTCATGTTGTCGCGCTCATCCTCATAGCGCAGCCCGCCAATGTTGCCGATGGCCACTATGGCAGACGCAACCGCAAGCCGCCTGCGCGGATACCGGCACTGACTGTCAATCCAATCAGCTACACGCCCGACGAACCCCGGCGGGCGTTGCAGGTCCAAATCGTCAACATTGCACGGCAACGGCCTGCCCTTTGATGTTTCAATCTCGGGCTTTTCAACCTCAAAATCATCGTGCCTCGGAATGTGAAATTCAAAATCTGAAAAGTCTGTCGCGTCATCCATTCTGTTTTCCTACCCATGCGGCAAACGCATCACGCGCCACCAAGTCCATGCCTTTGAACGCCGCAGCACCAAGACGTTTTGCAGCTTTGTTCGTCAGGCTGCTTTTTTCAATTTCCAGCAACGCCGCGACCATATAAGCCTCCAGCTCTGGCTGCGTGGCGTATGACGCCCAATTCTGCGCATCGTCACGCACGCGCTCTTGTATCAGCGGCACGTCTGGCAATCCTGCGCCATGATACTCAAGCCAATGCGTGACCGTGCCAAGCGTGATTTCTCGGTTCAATGACATGCAAGCGTTCAATCCACGCCATAGCATATCAACCGCGTTCTGCTTTGCATCATCTGTCATCACTTGGCCCCATACTTCGGCGCAAGATAGTCGGATAGCGCCTTGATTGTGGATGTTGT